>Ga0209282_1001401_pt1 | contig 13218 bp, 7 predicted proteins | sample Mtrugardesep15_FD_187529 | JGI IMG/M metagenome (GOLD analysis project Ga0209282, IMG submission 187529) | Root nodule microbial communities of legume samples collected from California, USA - M. trunc garden sep15 (SPAdes) (version 2) | ecosystem: Host-associated > Plants > Roots > Nodule...
CATATGCCATATCTCTAGGCTATGTAGGACTAAATCCACCCTTTCACACCCAACATAATGAAGGTGTTGGAGGTTGCAATGAAGGCAACCCAAAGGCTGCAATTAGGCAGCTAGGGGCGGACCTCTACGAAGGTGGATTTCCCAACATGTATTCTAACAAATTTAATTGGATTCTTTACTTAGAGTTAAGTTGCAATTTTTTCTTCTCACGTTCCAATCTAGGATAGGGAATTGATTTGTTTGTATAATTGTCATCGACTCATCTGCTCATTCATATGTTAACACTGATATACAGGAGTCAGGCAAGCTGTTAATATCTCATGGTTGGTGGGTTCTCACCCTGTTCTTGATACAATGGTGCTTATGACAGAGGCAAATAGGACAATTGGCATTTTATTAAAATTGTTGCAGTGTGCTGGCAATACCCCCGGTTGCTTGACAATTACTGTTGTGAATTGGTGAGTTTAATAGTTGCAGCTGTCATTGACCTTTGTTTTCATAGTATTGTTCACTTGTTCATCCTCTGATGGTGTTATATCCTATACAAGTTGTCCAATAGGCTACTTGTTGAACTTGTGTGGTTGCATATAAAAGGCTTTTTTTCCTTCTTATATTGCACGGTAACTTCTGTTTGTGAACGGATATTTAGATAACAGTCGCCAGCCAAACAGTTTTTACTTTATATATCTACGCATGTTTGGTTTTTGTACCTTTCCTAGGCATAATTTTTCCTTCTCCTCATAACTAGTAAGTCCAGTATTAATTATTTTCCTGACTGACACCTTTCATATCTGTGTTTAAAATATGTTTGTTTAGTTGTGTATGTGTATTCTGGAACTATTGTTGTTTTTAGCCTCAGTAAGGTAACAATCTCGCATAAGCATATGCCATGCTTTAAATAATTCTCTCTCCTTTTTAATGGTATACGTGCTGAGTCAGATTGCGCTTTTGTTATTTGATCTTGTTTTTCATTTTGCCTCTTTTGGGCCATGTGACTTTACTGAATTTCCATGACTGATAATGAACCTTCAAGATTTTACCCGTTATAATGGTTTAAATGATTGCATACAAAAAGTGGAAGTAAGAATAGTACATAATGAACTATAAGTGAGTTACAAAGTGTAACTATAGCCCATAAAAATGAAAGCAATGAAAAAAGTTGAAGTATCAATAATATTATGAACTGTATGTGAGTTACAAAGTGTAACTGTAGTCTATAAAAATTAAAGCAAAATTATTGCAGGGAATCGTGAATGTTTGAATATTTTCTTGGGTAAAAGAATAGTAATTTAATGCCAGGAATGAACGAGTACAAAAACAAGAAGATAGAAACAAAAATACTAACTGCAGAGGTTTGAGTGAAAAAAGGAAGCTCAAATATTGCCACAAAATACAGAGATGCCCAAGTCTATGCCTCTCTGGTCAACAATTTTTCTCTTAAGCCCTTTATTTTAGAAGTATAGGTCCGTTGTTTCCAAGGGTACAATGGTTCTGAAGTTAAATAGATTAAAACTGCATACGCATTTACTTGAAAACCTTTGTTGCAACTGCAATGTATTCTATATAATATAATATGTGCTATTTTACAAATTATAAATATTGTATCGTGCTTCTGCCATAATTACTACTTTTGCCGTTATATGTCTTAGGATAAATGAAAGGCTTTAAAAGTTAAGCACATAACTGCATTTTGTCTGTGGTTTTACTATGTTCAAAACTATGGAGTAAGCATTGAAGCAGGGACTCGTGGATAGAACAAGTTCAACTGCTTTTCTTTTATAACATCGCAGCATGCTGACCTGTTCTTTATGAGGAGTTAATGGACTTGGGTGCTTCTGCATTGGTGGTTCAATAAATGGATATTACGGTCATAAGAATATGTAAGATGGTTCATTAGTTATACTATGGAGTGCCAGTTGGCCGGGTGATAGAAATCAAAAGTGACGCATTAAAATGGTCATCTTGTGAACTGAGGAAACATGGTCGTCAATTGATGCAGTTTATTATTGTAAACTGTTAAGAGAAGACCATTTACTATTTAAAATCTTGTGCTGTAAGCGCATGCACAGTTAATGTATTTATTATAACAGCTGATGCACAATACACAATTAATGCCTCAATAATTCAAATTTTATTTTGGCGGGCTTGTGTTACATATTTATTTTGGCTCCTTTATCTCGATTTTTCATTCCATTTTTAGCACATTCTGTTATGTGGATCTCTTGATTGTTCTCGCAACCAGTTTCTAAATTGCAACTTTTTTGTTTACCCTGTTTTATTTGCGCAAGCAAGGAATATGATAAATGATGGGTGTAATTTCAAATTTTTGCCATGGTCTGAAGATAAATTTGCATTCCTGTAAACACTTTTTTGAGAAATTGAAGTCTCGAGCAGCTCCAAAATAAGCAATCAGTAATAAAGAATAAATATATTCATTGAGCTGTAACCAGTCTGTATGTTATCCTCCTAATGACAATTCACATTGCTAGTCAGTTACTTAGAATTTGGCTTGGAAAATAAGATGAGAGTACTGATAACAGATATGACAGACACATTCAATGGCTGCATACATATTTATATATAAAAACTGTCAGACAATGTAAGGAAATCAATTATGATTGATAAGGCTTTGCTTCTGAAGTTTGGAAGCATCGTTTTGTCATTTCCACACGGCACTGTCTGGGTTATTTCTTTGATATTGTCCATATGCTGGCCTTTTCAGCTTATACCAGCAACATACATATCATGTGTGTGCATGGTCCTGTGCTGGAGCATATGTTTGATTTCTGATTGCTTTTTCGCTACAATGTTGATGAGTGGGTGATATATTTGTGCACTATTTTAGTGAAAAATTGTGGCTTCATCACTACCTGTTTTCTTTCATTAGAGTATTGTTCTATTTTGTAGCATTGGAACAGATTTCAACTGACAGAACAAGGAGTTCACTGATTTATTTTGGTCACATGAGCATTTTCAGCTATTTTTTCAAATTCAGATATAGAGAATCATGCTGGACTCTGCCTAAAATTCCCAAAAATGAATGGGTTAAGTAAGAATATCAGACATATGCTGTGGAGACCGTCTAACTGGCAAAACCATTGGAAAAATCCATTTTCCTTTTCCCCAGCAGTTCAGATGGCATAAAATCATGTCAAGTGACAAAGCATTAAAATTTAATTCCTTTTTTTTTTTTATGGCTTGAACCCTAGGTCTTCATGTCATGGTCTCTGCCTATTGTGATCTATTTTACTACCTTCTATACGATCTACTTTTTGTACTAGGGGATTCTACAGGTTTTCACCATACATCTCCCAACTATCTAAGATGAAATTATACCATCTTTTCATAGTTGGTTCTATCCCAAACTGCTCTTCAGTGCATTCATTTATTGCTCCAGTCAGATTCTTGCCGTTTACTTTTCAAACTAGTAACTGTAAAAAATCTAAATTCCTTGAATCATCTCAAGAATCAAGACCGTCTACCAAAATTTTAGCAAGATCTTTAATATACTATTGTGCATTTGGTTCAGGTTGTTTTTGACATCGTTTAAAAGCATTTTGTCCCATACTCTGTTAGATATATCCCATCTGCATAGGATGTTATAATATGAATTTAAAAGAAAATACTAGTTAGGATTGCTTAAAATCAAATGCAGATACTTTGACAGTTGTGCATATAGTGATGTCTGTTATTGATACTCGACAACTAGCTATCCATGCTAATGGTTTTCAGTTAGACTGTCAATTTTGAATGGATACTGGTAAATGATCATTACCGATATGCATTTTTATCCAAATGTTTAGATTTTTTTTAGAAGTTTTTGCATTATGATTATGTTGCTCTGTAGTATTACATGTATTTGCGTTGGTTTAGGTGCTGCTTCTCTTTTCTTGCCTCCACTTTCTGCAATGAAATATCATTTCAAGTCTAACCCTGTAATATATATGTTTTGACAGTTTAGCAGCTATTGCAAGGAAAAGGTCACAACATTATGATACTATCCTTTCAGCATTACTTGAGTTTGATCCAAATGTTCAAACAGTGAAAGGATGTCATGTTCCCAGTATTCAGTACTCTTTAAGAACAGCTTTTTTAGGTTTTCTAAGATGCACTTATTCTCCAATAATAGAGGTAAATGTGTTTTTCTTCTAAATTTGAGCCTCAAACTTAAACTGAAATGTATGGCAATGAAATGGCTTAGATATTTTCTTTTTATCTGTGAAATGTTGACCAAATAGAACTATTGTTATTGTATCACACACGAACCTCCATATTTTTCTCTTCATTTTTTGCACACAATTAGAATTTTACGATAAATAACAAAGTGAATAATTACAAGCATGGGTAGGAAGAGAATTACTATGAAAACAGTTTCTAAGAGGATCTTTTGCTCATAAGTGATGAGGATTCTGTATTCATATAGCTAATAATGTTTAGACTCATTATCTTAAAGAATTATTTTCATAATGTTTTACAGTCAAGAGAAAGACTGATAAGGAGCCTGAGAGCCATGAATGCAGGCGATGCGGCTGATCAAGTAATTCGGCAAGTAGACAAAATGATTAAAAGTGCTGATCGCTTTACCCGTGATGCTCGAGTTAACAAGGCAAGTAGTGATTTACTGTTTTTATTCCCTGCCAAGTAAGCTTCTGACACCTAGCACTAGTTTTCTCGTTTATTTATTCAATATGGTTTTTAATTTTCAGGATGATCAACCATCAACTCAGTTGCCCGTTTCTGGGGAATCATCTAGGAAAAGACCTGTTCCTCATGATAATGAACAATTGGCCAATGGTCATGAGGCGATTGCTAAGCGGATTCGTTCTGGTCCTGACTCCGACTTTACTTCACCTGCTCAAGTTAATGATTCTGGGAGGGATCATAGCTCCATTAACGGAGTGTCACCTAATGTTCCTGTTTTGGAAAGTGAACTAACTGCTGTGGAGCAAATGATTGCCGTTATTGGTGCTTTGATTGCTGAAGGAGAAAGAGGCGCCAAATCTCTTGAAATACTTATATCAAAGATTCATCCTGATCTATTGGCTGATATTGTCATAGCTAACATGAAGCACCTGCCTAAGGCACCCCCACCACTAGCAAGGCTTGAGAGTCCATCAGTAACTCGACCAGTAGGTTCCCTCGTCAGTCAATCACAGGTTATAACAACATCTGCTTCAATGAGTTCTGTCCAATCCTTGACTGTTTCTGCCCAAGCACAATTCCCTTCAACTACAGCCATTTCTACTGCCACTACTTCATCACCATCCGACACATCTAATTTCAGTAACCTTCCTGCTGATTCCAAACGTGATCCACGCCGGGTAAAATCTGCTTGATTTTTGCAAGAATCGGTTCCAGTTGATATTTATATAATTGGTATCTTCCATTTAATATTTTTATATTTGCTTATAAAAACACAAATTGAGTTTCATTGAACTTCAAATTTTTCAGGACCCTCGTCGCCTTGATCCGCGGCGTGGAGCGATAACTCCTGGAGGAGCAGCTGTCTCAGTTACAGACGATACTGCGGCCATACATTTAGAATCTGAGGATCCCGCGTCTTTTATTAAACCTGCTTCACATCATGTTGCAAGCACCGATGACGATACCCAATCAAATTTAACAATCAAAATAGAAAATGATGACGTGATCTCCGAAGGCCCTCCAGTTCCAGGACCTGACCGGGTTAGTCCCAAAACAGAGGCTCTTGAAGGGCCTGGAGATCACCAGATTATCGAAGCAAATGCTTCTATGGATCCCGGGGTCTATTCCACCGATTCAAAAGATGAGAATCTGAGTACAGCAAATCTTTTGGATGATATTGAAACAAATGGGATAGATTCATCATCTATTTTAGAGTTTGATCAGTTTTCTGTGGACGTTCAAGTGTCACCCACATCAGAAGATACCTGTCTGGAGTTGCCACAACTTCCACCTTACATCCAACTATCCCAAGAACAGGAAAGTAAGGTGAAACACATGGCTATTAGCCACATAATAGAGTCATACAATCATTTGCAAGGGGCAGATTGTCAACAGTTTTGCATGCCCCTACTAGCTAGACTTGTAGCTCAGGTAAAAAAATTGTTTCGTCTTTTTATTGTTCCAAGAATTAATGATATTTGAGGATATTAATGTGCATTTTTTTTATTTTTATTTATATATTTTACATATGTGGTATCTATATTTAAATTGTTTCCTCTCCTGAAGTTTAGTTATTTAGTATTTATAAGCTACCATATACAGTCAATTGCCTTAACCATAAGAAATCAGAAAGTACAACTGAAAAACTCAGATTGTAAGATTTACAGGACAAAGAAGATTTTGAAATTTCACTCATAATCTTTGTTTCATCTTCTGAAGTACCAAAGTTAGTATGCGTTAAGAACTAGCTGATGATGATGCCGAGTCATAAAGATAAGAATGGTAGTGTGATTAGGTGTTTTTTAAGGTAGGTTTTGTGTAATTAACCCTAAAGGTTATCAAACAAATGTGTTTTTGTGTTCCTAAATATATGTTTGGAAACATTAAAATATTTAAAAACTGGTGGTTTTGATTACTCAATCTTGCAATGGATAGTGAACCCAATGGAATGTTTTGATTTGTCATAATCATAATAGATGCATTAACACAAAGCATCGGGCGGGGGTGCTGGGCACATGTTATTTGAATTTGTTAAAGATGTTATGATTTGTGTGTGATGGTGCTGATAGATTGAATTTGTTATATTCTATTCTAGAATGAAGTGGTTATGTATTGTTATAGCCAATCTGTTGTAATTTCGTGTGATTATTGGTTGCCTGTTGTATTAGTTATTACGGTTTAAGCTTTATCTTGCGGAAGGAACTTTTTGAAGGTCTTGTTTGTTTTACTTATTATTATTATTGTTGTTGTTGTTATTATTATGCAATTTGTTTGGTCATTGCTCATCTTGAGCCTTTTCTACATCACTTTAGTTATTTTTGCCTCTCCGGAAGAAAAAATGAAATGCATATGCGGTAGTTTTTTTGCTACTTAAAGTTTAGGTGATTTGGGTTCTGAGGCTCAACAGGGCCAACGCAAAGATACTTCCAGATTACCCACCGAGGTTCTGATACCGACAGCAGGAGTTGAACCCACGCTCTTGCGGAGTATGAGCCAACTCCTTACCAACTGAACCAACCTCTGTTGGTAGAAATATATTTTACTAAATTGAAACACTAACTACTGCAATTCACATGACATATAAAAGTTGACTGTAATGCAAGCTCTGATTAATTTCTGTACGCCACAAGGAAATCACTTTAATCATTTTTCATCTTCACAAGTTCTGAGCAGCTTTATCATTTATTATTTTGGCTCTCTATTGCAGATTGATAACGATAATGTGATCATTACGATGCTGCAAAAACACATTCTGGAAGACCACTGGCGAAAGGTGCCTCTTCTGGATTTTAGAATCTGTTCTAATTTTTTTATTTTTTATTTATATCTTCAATGAGGTTACAAAGATTTGCTGAATATATTTCGAGTGCAGTTGTTGGCCCCCATTAGTTTGATTATCATTATACATTTCACTCTCTTGAATAGGGGTACTCTGGCAGTTGCTATTCATGCATGAAAGCCAAACAGAATTGCGCATAATTTTGCATTATGGATCCAAAAATTTGGACTACTTGGCTGAGACTATGGTGTACCCCACTAAAATGAGTACACCAGTTACCTCCTTTTTTGGGACATTGATTTATTAATTAAAAATACAAAAGATAAGGATTAACCTTGTCAATTTTTAATTATATGCGTGTTTTTTTACCCATTTATTGGAAGAGGCTTAAAATGTGTATGATGGTATATTTTTGTGGTTTAGATGAATCATCTTCTATTAGATGATAATAAGTGGAAATAAATGCAACGATATTAATGTGATGATATATATTAAAATCATAGTGGTAAATTTCGACTTCATTTGTCAAGCATATTGTGTTGCTAAGCTAAAACATACTCCTCCATTCCACACCTTTGGTAGTTTAAGGTTTTTGTACACATATTAAGAAATCATATAATTGAAGTCTATTTGTACTAAAATACCCTTGATTTTATCATTAACTGTTTTACAATTCTCATTTCTCAATGCAAAGATCATAAATACATAAAAACAGTTGGATTTTGGAAACACCCTTTGTTTTGAAACAAAAAAAAAAAAATGCTAAAACTTCCAAATATTTTGAATAATGATTTGGAATGGAGTGAGTATGACGTTGTAGTTGAAGCTTATATTTAGTCTATTACTTATAGAATGAATTACATATATGATGTTGGGGAACATAATGTATAATGAAAACTGGATGATCGAGTGTGTGCTTGAAGAATTAAAAAAAAAAAATAGTGGCTGGTTACTTGTTGGAATGTCTGGATTCTGGAGTCGATTTTTTATGGTATAATTGATGAGTAGTTCCAGTCTTGCATGACTCTAACTTGTTAGTTTCATGTTGGTAAAATAATTCTAAAAATATTACCCTCTTTGGTTAATTAATTTCTTTTAAATGATTCTAAAATATTACTTGCTAATGAATTTTCAGGGGCATGAACTTGTTCTGCATGTCCTGTACCATCTTCACTCCTTGATGATATTGGATTCAGCAGGAAACACTTCATCTTCTGCTATTTTATATGATAACTTTCTCTTGGGAGTGGTATGCTCATAAATGATTGCTTGGGTTTTTTATCAACGACATTTATATGTCATTTAACATTAAGGTCATTCTTATAACACTCAGATTATTACCTCTGTGTAGGCCAAAACTGTATTGGATTCTTTTCCAGCTTCAGACAAGTCTTTTAGCAAACTTCTTGGTGAAGTTCCATTTCTGCCTGAATCTGCCTTGAAGATTTTGGATGATCTATGCTATTCTGATGTTGTTGATCATGATGGAAAAATTATCCGCGACATTGAGCGTGTAACTCAAGGCCTTGGTGCTATCTGGAGTTTAATTTTGGGACGTCCACAAAACCGACAAGGCTGCTTAGGAATAGCATTGAAGGTAAGCTGTCATTCACGTGTCTCTAGTAGCATAGTATTGCTCCTTTGGAGTTTGGACAGTGGATGTTATCTTCCCTGATTGATGATTAATTTGCTGCCTTCAAATTCTTCATGTACATGTTTTATAAACTTGGTTTTCCTTTTCCAATTATTTGGTGAGATATATATTTTTTCAAACAAAGAAATACTGTTTTTTATGTATATGAGTATCGCGTCCACTGTTTTGCAAAATAGCCATTATTTAAACTGTTATTTGTTTGCCTGTTTTCTTGAAGTTGGCTTTTCTTTTTCTGTTGTTGAAGCTGTTTATTATGTTGACTTTCGAATTTTTAATCTTTTTAATTACCATGGCAGTGTGCTGTTCATCCACAGGACGAGATTCGAGCTAAAGCTATTCGACTGGTATAAGCTATAACCTCTTGTTGTACAAAATCAAATGAACTGTTTATATAATTTAACCAACTTCTTTTTTACTTGTGTTGGACAGGTGACAAACAAGCTCTTTCAGCTTAGTTACATAGCTGAAGATGTTGAGAAATTTGCGACAAAAATGCTTCTCTCTGCAGTAGATCACGAAGTTTCAAATGCAGCGCAATCTGGACCTACTGAACAAAGAATGGAGGCACAGGTGTAAACTTGTACTATTTTTAGGCCTTCTCTTTTCTGTTGTCTTTTCTTTTACAAGCCAATTTTGTACGGATGAGTTAGACCAACCATAAAACTTAAGATGGAGTAAAAAGAACAGAAATCTATCGAACAGAAATACATTCCCTGATATTTCTGTTCCTAGACATGATCATGTTTTGTCTGTTTATTTATCTTTTTAGTATATTTATTTTACTCAAAAATATATCAAACCTAGAGAGATATCGTTTGGTCATTGCTGTGTTTGATTAACTCATCATCAGTAGTGGCTTATTAAACTTTTCAGGTTGAAAGTCTTGAAATAAGTGGTACTTCACAGGTTAAGGATCCCAAAAATGACCCTGCTGCAGTTGCTAAACCATCAAGTCAAAGTGTTTCATCTATATCGTTTTCTGAGGCACAACGCCTCATTTCTTTATTTTTTGCTCTATGTACAAAGGTTAGTTTTATGTACAATCACTCTTGGCAATGACTACAATGATGATTACTTTTTATCTGTTTCGGTAGATGACCCAAGTTTTCTTATCCTTGCAGAAACCCAGTCTTCTACAGATTGTATTTGATGTCTATGGGCAAGCCTCAAGAACCGTAAAGCAGGTCTGTTTTGTTTGTTATGTTAGTTTATCTGTATAATTGTTGCAATAAATAGATAACTAGGTTAATCATCCACTTGGGCCTATATGTTATACACAAATTGTAGGAGTTAGTGTGTTTTCGACCTTAGAGTCTGAACACTAGTTATGAAGTTTGCCCTGGTCTTTGGAGCACAGTTATACTATTTAATATCTCTGTCTATGGGCAAAAGTCGGAGAAGTGTGGAACAGATCTTATTTTGGTGACTATGTTAGTTTACCAATAGGATAAATAAAATTAGATTAACTCATCTCTTTCTTTGGTTCACATAAAATGTTCAGAGTATTGTTCAGAGTATGTTAGTTTACCAAGATTGAGAGCTTGTGCCTGAACTGTCCGCTTTCCGTCTCATACATCTTTCTGCATATTCAGTCCTTAGGTTTTGCTCATGTACGGGACAGTATCCATACCCAATTATAACTATTTAATTTGCTCTGAAAACATAACATTTCACCTATATTTATCATTATAACCACGTCCCTGTGCTGCAAAGGTGTTTATCGTTTAGCTTTTTATTCTAATGCTTTTGCAGGCTTTTCATCGCCACATTCCTAATCTTGTGAGGGCCCTAGGGCAATCTTATTCTGAATTGCTCCATATCATATCTGATCCACCAAAAGGAAGTGAAAATCTTCTGACACTGGTAATTTACGTTCTCATCGCTAAATATAGCTTATTATATTCCAAGTTACTAGCACTTGAAAGCTGATTTTAACGTTGATGTTATTTTCTTGAAGGTGCTGCAAATATTGACTCAAGACACAACACCATCTTCTGATTTGATATCTACCGTTAAACATTTATATGAAACCAAGTTTAGAGTATGTCCAACACCTAAAAGCAATGCTAAATTTTATTGCAATGCTTTGATTTTGTTTGTTTTCTTATTATTCTGGTTCTCCTTTGCAGGATGTTACAATTCTGGTTCCATTATTGTCATCGCTCTCCAAAGCGGAGGTCATATTGGAAACTTTCCTTCATTTTATTCTTTTCGATTTACATTATTGTTAAATTTTTCTTTAAAATAAAATCGACGTAATTGAATGTGTGGTGTGCATCTCTTTTTGGCATAAAAAATATTTAGATTTTAGTTTATATACACCGTGAGGGGTAACCTTGGCGCAATTGGTAAAGTTGTTGTCATGTGACTGGAAGGTCACAGGTTCAAGTCCTGGAAACAACCTCTTGTGTAAAAAACAAGGTAAGGCTGCTTACAATACACCAAATGGTGGGACCCCTTCCCGGACCCTGCGTATGCGGGAGCTTTAGTGCACCGGGTTGCCCTTTTTTCTTTATATACATCATGCAATTTTTTTTCACATGTATCTAATCACATCTCACCATTCACATATATGTGGAGGTGTTTTAAGAACTAACATAACAAAGTGGCATCATAGTGTGATCTAATGGATGTATATGCAAACAAAAATCTATACTGTAGTGCGAAGAAATTGATCTCAAAATGTTCAGGAATTTTTGTTACAAAACCATTGTATTATAGTGCAACACTCCATTTTATGCTAATGTTTGGGATGCTTTTACTTTTCATATTTTTTTAGTTAGTTCTCTGTGTAGGTATCTGCTGCATTCTTTTCAGGGCCGAAAATGTTAGAGTAATAAGTACTGTTAAATGTGTTAGATGACAAGATTCTCATTTATAAGCCTCCTTTCAGTTGGTGTTTAGTTTATTGAAAGTATCTGTCCAATGTCAAATCTAGATCCAGCTGATAAAGTTTATTGTAGGACCTACAGTCAGCATGTTTTGTTTGTGAACCACCATCTAGTTGTATCTGTTTAAGTTTTGGAATTCTGTGAAGATGTTGTCATTTTCATCGGGTTCAACATTTTCTCCTTAAACAGTATGTCAGTACTTTAAGCACATGATGCAATGTTAGGTGTTGATTGACATGTTGTTGTTGTAAGAATGCTGGATATTGTTAGGTTTCAGCTTCAATTGTTTTCTGATTGCAGGTTTTACCAATTTTCCCCCGACTTGTGGACCTTCCATTGGAAAAGTTTCAAAGGGCACTTGCCCACATACTACAGGTACATGTGAATTCTCAAGCTAAATCTCATATTTTGTCTCTTACTCATAATTTGGGGTTACCTAGAATCTGGGGATTAGCACTCTTAATTCACACTCCACTTTCATAAATCAGTTTCCTTTTTGGGTACAATCAATGCTAAGTATTCAAAGCTATTCATGGCAGGGTTCAGCTCATACAGGTCCAGCTTTAACACCTGTAGAAGTTTTGGTTGCAATCCATGGAATTGTTCCTGAGAAAGATGGTCTTGCACTTAAGAAGGCACGTCTTCTATCATTTTATGTACCGATATTTTTCGAGTTCTGATTCCCTCCTCTCCTAAATCTGGGGGTTAGAAAGGACTTGGTTTTTTCCATAATTGCAGAGTACTGATTATCGATACAAAATAAAAATGTGATGTATAATGTGATTCTGCTGGTTTCACGTGATTATCGGTGTCTTGTTGCAAGTGCATTATTTTCCCTGAGAAATTTAAAACACCCGTTTTACTCTTTTTGCCGGCCTTTTACTCATGCGTGAAAAGCTCTAGCATAGATAGCACTGTTTAGATATAATGAAATCACCGTTCTTGTCTTGTGCATTAAAAGTTTGGCCTGATTGTGATTGTCTGTACCATGGCCTGCCATTTAAAATGCAGCCCTGGTTTAATCAAATTTTGCAATGCTAGTATTTTTTTTATATGCCCATTACCATTTAGCTTACCAAAATCTGATCAGCTGCACTGTCTTATTCATTATTCTTAGTTGCATGTGTCATTATATCAACCATTGAAAACCTTTCAAAACATAAGTTGTGACTCTGAATTATTGTTTTGGACTATCAGATAACAGATGCTTGCTCAGCTTGTTTTGAACAACGTACAGTGTTCACTCAGCA
>Ga0209282_1001402_pt1 | contig 13216 bp, 8 predicted proteins | sample Mtrugardesep15_FD_187529 | JGI IMG/M metagenome (GOLD analysis project Ga0209282, IMG submission 187529) | Root nodule microbial communities of legume samples collected from California, USA - M. trunc garden sep15 (SPAdes) (version 2) | ecosystem: Host-associated > Plants > Roots > Nodule...
CTTATTTTTATTAAAAAAAAAAAAACTTATTTAGGAAGACTTTGACATAAAAGAACGAAGTCTAAGAACAAATTAATGATGAAAAGTTTAATGTGGACCACCGACACGTGCCGATTTTTCACCGACCTTGTTGTGAAAAAACAATATTATGGTGTTGACTTTGCAACATCTACCACATAGGAGTGTTGTTTTAATGTTTGAATTTGAAATCTTAGCATTGTTGTTACACCGAAAGTGAAAGTGAGAGGAAGCAAAACGTGGATACTTTTCCTAACACAAACTTAATTGCACCACTTTACTTGGTTTAGTAGTCTTTATACAAGGTGTAAGCGGTTTGAACAAAATCGACAAATTTAAAAATCAAAACAAATCTAATTAAGATTATACGTTTTTCTTTAGTTCTGTTTAAAAATCGAATCAAAACGAAGGAAACCGAATTGGTTTGGTTTAATTTTCGGTTTTTAGTTTTCAAATTCAACTAATTGATAAACTGAGTCGTTAATAACCTCACGTTTTATTAATACGTCTCACTTATACAATCACATGATCTCTCATACTTAAGCCACAAGTTTTGAGGACCGTCATTTTTCCACTAAGATTTGGTCCTCCCTTGCACCAAAACATATCGATACATTTTTCACAATCTATATTACAATCATTCACATTAAACGATACATTATGGACTTACGAGTTTTAATATTGTGATTCAAAATTGTTTTTGTATAGTTTTGCGATTTTTCACTAACATTGAGTCCCTCATTCATGCCAAATTGTTTAGAATTGCACCAAATTGTTTAAAACTACAACATAAAAATAAAAACCAGTGTATGGAATATTGATTTTTTTTCAAAAGTTTAAGTGAACCGATCAACCAAACCATAATCACGGTTGGTTCAGTTTGGTTTGGTTCCACTTCTGAAAAATGCTGAAAAGTGAAAATCAAATTGAACCAATGTAGTTAGATCAGTTTAGACATTTTTTTTACTGATAATCAAATCGTTACACCCATGCTCACTCATAGTTACATGGTCAAATGGTACTTGGAACTTGAAACCGAGATTGTCATGTCTTTCTCATTGGTCTCTAGATTTTCACTCTTCTAGTCAAAAACAAACTCATAGTCAGGTATGACTACATTTTCATTATCTCCCTCTGGAGTATTGACAACCTATAACTTTATTTGAGATTGTTGGGGCTATTGGTACTCCTATAACGTTTGATGAGAACACTAGAAACCATGCATTTGGTCATTATGTGTTGGTTCTAGTTGATGTTGATTTGGCTGGCTTTCTTTCCGACACTTTGTGGGTTGAAAGAGCAAAGTTTTCTTTTGACATTGAGATTGAGTATGAACGACCGCCATACTTTGTTTCACTTGCAACTCTATTGGCCATGCTTCTGATCATTGTAAAAAGCATATTGTCAATAAAATTGATGTTGAAAAGGTTACCACCAAAATTGACCCTACAAAAAAATTCAAACAGAATTTTGTTTCTGAAATGGATGTGGATCAAGTGCAAGGTTGTAGCAAACCAGTGACGTTAGAAGATCCCCTTATTACTGAGATAATAAGGTCTAGAGAGGAAACATCTAATGTGATTGTGGGAGATGTTATAATTCTTGAGAAAGAGCTACTTTCTAGCACTTTTGTTGAAACTGTTCCCGTGCATCCAATATAAGTAGATGATGATCTTACCACTGATATGGCTGTGAAACAAATAGAGGATCACCAATTTAACAAATATCATGATTTGCGCATTGTCGGTCCATGAAGGGACACTCTCACTAATTTTGACTACAATCAAGATTCCCCATCTTGGTGTGGTTCACTTCCTTCTAGTGTAACTATTCCTGATGAGATTTTAAATCCAAACGTTGCTCATGAGTTGGAGATTTTGCAGTAGCATCTTTGGAAAGGAAATGATTCTAGAAATATAGGATCTCGGGTTTACACCGATGAGGAAGAGAGAGAGGCGGCAATCAAATATTTGAAGAACCGTTCTGCTACCACAAAAGAGCCCTTCATTGAGGTGGCGTTTAAGACCACGAAAAAGAAGAAGCAGAAGGGTTTTCAGGTGCATACTACTTGATCCAAAGGCAGGTTACCAGATTGATTCATGGTCTTTATTTGGGGTTTCTCGTTTCTTTTGTGTTTTCTTTTCCGTTTTGCTTGTTTTTCTTTTATTGTTTTGTTATTTTCTAGGTTTGTCTTTTGTCCCACGTTTCTTTTATCGTTTGAGAAGATTTTGGTCTAGTCCCCCTTCTCTTTTGTTCTTGTTTCCTTTTTTATATATACCTAGGGTGTTGCAGTTGGTTCACCATCTGCACCCCATTTGCCTAAAATAAAAGATATCGGTTCCGTAAATATTTGCTCATGTATACATGTCTATTTGCTAAATTGTGAATGATAGTTCGGTCGGTTTTTTTTAGTTTCGTTAAGATTTTTTTTTTGTTGACAAAAATAATGATATTCATTCATTCAAATTGATAGTGTATATCATACAATGCAAATTCGTTAAAAACAAAAAGGATAAATCTGCGAACAAACTCACAACATCCATGTTAATAGCATAAAACGACAAAGTACAAAAATCTACACATATGATGATATTCAAGTCTCCGGAATACTCATGTCTCCGGATCTGCAATGTGGACGACGCCAAAGTCATTGATTGGATCTGCACTGGATCGAAGCTGAACAAATATCTGAACGAAACAAGAAAGACAAACAACGCTGCACAAAGATGATGAACAAACCAACGTCACACTAAGACGACAAAATCACAAAATAAAAAACGAAATATATGTAAAAATTATTTATTTCAATAAAAGATAAAGAGAAAAACGAGTTAAAGTGAGTGATTTTGGGTCAAAATAATTTCGTTAAGATTATAAGTGCAAAAAAATATTGACATTTTTTTGGGAAATATTATGACTTGTTATTTTGATATTAAGTGCAAAATAAAATTTAGAAAAATGTATAGATTTATTCTTATCTCTGTTTTTTTATTCCAAATATTCACTAATCAGATCCATATATATTCTTTGTACCATAAAAGAAATCCATATCTTGACCAAAAAAAAATCCACATGATATACTTTATCTCCTGCGAGAATTCTTCTAAAATTGGAAATCATTATATCCTAATCATTTGATGATAACCCTTTAAAATCTATTCGATGTTGAAGTATCTTTTTTTTTATTTTAAGTCGAGCAATATGCAACACAGAGTTTTCAAATGCTTTTAGAAAGAAAAAAAAATGACGATGTCTATGTTTCTAATACTCCAAATAAGTTTCAAGCCAAAAAATAAAAATTATAAATAGGTATGACTTCATAACCTTTAAAGAAAATGGCCTCATAACATAAATTTTTTGAACTAGTAACTGTGTATAAACATTCCTTCAATTAAAAAAACTGTGTATAAACATCTATCCGTAAAAAATAAAAAAAAATAAAGACATTGAGATGTTGTTTAAAAAAAGTGCTCCCCTAACCAAAATATGTAGATTAAAAAACGTGATGTCGAATTTTTTTTAAAAAGTGCAGAAAAAGCATATGACATGTGATGGATGGAAAGAAGGAGCATCACGCCTCATGGAATCATGTATGAACAATATTAACCAATTTCCATAGATAATTTTAAAATCAAATGTGATTTTTATAAAAGTTCCATGGATAAAGTCTACATTATCTATTGATGAATCAAAGATAATTTACCTTTAAAGATAAATAGGATTCGATTATGGAATGAAGTAGATGAAAATCACATGTTAAATGAAAGAGATGAAGAAGTTAAATATTTTTGAGATAAAAATGTTACACCAAAATATTGCTTGTAGTTTATATAAAAAAAGGTTTTGGTCTATAGTCGATGTTTTTACACAAACTTTTAACCGATCAATAGTTATCATTATTCCTATCATTTTTCAACAAAAAAAAAAAAGAGTAGTATCCTTACTTTTTTCTATATAGATGGAACAACAATACTCGTTCAAAAGTTATACATAAAAATGGATGAGTCGAGGCTCCAACCTCGATCACAAAATATTACTAAACAATTTTGTCATTTTTATTGGTTGGACAATAGTTATCCTTATCAACCATTTTTATATATAGTTTTTGGCGACCTAATCATCTCTATATATTCTTATATTTTGAATAATTTATATCATCCTCTTGATAACGATGTAAAGATTAAAATAGGTGATATTTTACTATTTGTATGCTATTATTTGTTAATTTTATACCATTATTGTATTTGACTATTTGTGATCTTGCTCCAAGTGATTTAAAAATGTATATTGACAATTACATATCAAATAAAGCAAGAGAAAGCCATTCAGATGAAAATTGTTGCGTTCTACAATCGTTTGTGTGAGAATTATGCTGAAATTTAAAATACTATTTGTTGGAACTAATGTGTGAGTTAAAAACTTCCTATAAATCCAATATTGGAGAGACTAATTACAATACGATTGTACACCATCTGGTCATTATTATAAGCAAAAATTATCATTTTAGATTCATTCAGTAAATGATTTACGCGGTCTATAATAAAGATCATATACATCATTAATTAAGTAAATCTCAAATGTAATTTTTTGCTTATAATGGTGACCGGATGATGTATATATAGTGGATGTAAGATGCATGAGATGTGCCTCGAGGGGAATGCAGTTTTGTAAATGGGAGTTGATGCAGTTAAAATGACCACCCACATGCGTAGCCACCGTTGTCGGGTTGTCGTGGTGGTGTATTAATTTTTTTATGAAACCGAGACCTTAAATTACTATTTATTTTGAAGGATTGAGATCCCAATAGTAGTTGAAATGGATGAACACCAAAATAAAGATAAAAAGACTAGAGAAACATTGTCAATTACATCTGCAAAATATTTATTCTTAATGGACTCTCTGATGATTAGTATGATTATAACAATGTGTAAGTCTACCAAAGAAGTTTGGGAAGCTCTATAAAAGAAGTATGACATTGAGGAAGCTGACGCTAAAAAGTATGTTTTATATCGCTATCTTAAATATCAAATGACTTATAACAAATTTGTGGAGACCCTAACCCCCAAACCAGTAAGACCTAAAAAATTGGTCATGAGTTAATCATTTGAAGGTGTAGTTTTAGATGAGCAGTTTTAAGTTATTGTTATTATAGACAAACTAACCTCTACATGTAAGGAATTCAAAAACCTTATAAGCATATGACCGAGGAATTTTCTCCAAAAAGTTTGATAATCTACCTCTGTATCAAGGAAGATGATCGAAAGCAAGATAAAAAAGATAAAGTGTTTGTTGTCTTGAACGACAAGGATAGAAAGAAATTTGCATGTATTGGTCTGAAGCAAATTTAAAAACCATTCAAGAATCACACTTCTTTTTTATGTTGGTAGAGAATTGAATCTCAAACTTTACATTATATCATATATTGTCCATATCAACTGAACTAAGTTCATGAGGACATTTAAGAATCACTTGATATGATGTAAAGAACATGTAACTATTTATGAAACAACTACACCTTATTATCCTCAAATGAATGATAAAGCTAAAAATCTTTCTTCATTTGATATTTAATGAATATAAATGTTGAAGGTTAACATGTAAGATATTGAAATGGGGGAGTAGTAATGTAGAGAATCCTTTCTCATGTACCCTGGTGGTGCAGTGACTGTGAAGTAGACAATGAGAAACTCACAAGAGAAAATATCTAGTCAGTGATGATACCACCAATCACTACATAACACATCATGTTATACGGACAGCGAAACAGTTAAATAACTGTTTTTCATCCAACCTACTCACAATGGAGCCCTTAAATTACGACATGTGTAAAGCTAAAGACAAACAACACAACATATATCTCTCTCAAAGTTAGTGACCGAAATGTGATCATAGGCGGTTGAGGATGAAAAAATAAAGGTGTGAAGATGATGTTTATTCCTCAAAAGAAATAAATTGTTTTTTTTATTAAATAGATAGATGATAGACATAAATAAGATTGGTGGACCCATTCTTTAAATTATTTACTAAAATAAGTCACACCAATATGTCCATATTAATTAAATTTATATTTTTTTTTACCAAATATCTCAGATTTTGTTTATGTGTGTCTACTTTTTTTTAAGTCAAATACTGCATTACTTTTAAGAAATAGAGTAGAAGATATTATTATAACTAATAAAAAGAATTAGTGGAGAAAAAAAAATCAACTAAAAAGAAAGAGAATTTGTTTTGCCAAAGGTTCTACCTACGTATCCAACTCATATTTTACATCTTTGAATACTCTTTTTTTTATTACAAAATCTTTGAATGTGGTTATTTGAGTTTATTTATGCATAAATGTTTATTGTGATAAGCATTTATACTATAACATGTAAATTAAGTTGTTTACCCAATCAAAACTTAGTGTTCAAATCATGCTACTTTATATAAATATCCTTTAATATATAATTAGTTTTATAAGGGCTATTTGAAACTTGGATTTTTTTCTTTTAGAGTCACATGAATGTAATTTAATTAATTCATGTTTGATTTCATTTTTGAAGGAAACAAAATCGAATACAGATGACTTGACACGTTTTAAGTGAAATATATATTGTGTATCCAGTTCATTTTAACTTTATGGTAGATTTTTTTTCTTTCTTTACACTAGATTTCTTGTTTCAAAATTATAGTTAAATTTACTTTTACACAAATATACTAAAATATACATTTTTTTACATTTAAACTCTGTTTTAGTCTTGATCAATTTTACAATATCAATTTATTCAAAATTATTTTTTTTATCAAACACACATTTTTCTAAACTTTTTAGTGTAAATTGTGAATCTTCTGTATACAACTATGAAAATTAATCTCTTGAATTTTATGAGTCCCAAATAAATGACAAATCTAAAACCCTAATTAAACTAAAAATTATTGATTTTATTCCGCGCCGTTAAAAAGTTAAACTTTCAATTAATTTAACAACAAAAATATAGATTGGTTTGGAAGCAAAGAAAAAACCGTGTGGGCTCCATTCAGCCAGCCACTGAAGAAAGTTCTACACATTTTGTCCAATTCTTTGCTTCTTCAATCAGAAAAGCTAAAAAAAAAAAGTTGAAATTTAATTTGAAAACCACTTTCAACTCCTCATATATAAACCCCTCACACAACACATATTCATTTCTCACAAACAAAATCTCCCAAGGCTTTCACCACACAAGAAAGAATCTCTCAGCTCAAAAAAATTCACCACATTCAAGCATCAAATAAAAGCATTGAAAATCCATTGGATTCTCATTCCGCTCGCTCTCTCCATTTTCATTTTGTTCTTTCTTTCTATACAAAGATTTTCTTGAAATGGGTAGCTTTAAATTTAAGTGCTTTTTCATCTGATTCTCTATTTTATTTGATCAGATTATAAGCTTGTTTTTAGAACAGCCCAGAATCAAAAATTTGGTCTTTCTTTTATATTTTGACCAAATCTTTATCTGGGTCATCAAATTACTTCATTTTGATTTCAATAGTTGAATCTTTTTCATTTTTTACATATACCCATTTCAAAAAATCACTTTTTTTTGTGCTTTTTGATTTTGTGTTTGAGAGAGCGAGCGGAAGGTAATGGCTGCAGCTAAGAACAGTGGCAAATTCAACAAAGATTTTGGTGATGAAACTCATCACAATCACAACATGAATACAAAGATTGGTGAAAGCCAAGTTAATTGGGAGATTGAAAAAGGAAAAAGTGTTGAAATAAGCTCTTCTCAAAGACATCATTGGAAGCCAGTTTTTGATGAAGCTTCTAATATGTCACATAATAGACCTTACAAGAAAAGCAAAAGTCCTCAACGTGAAAATCAAAACCAAAATCAATTTCAACCTTTCTCTTTTCCTTCTTCAACTTCTTCTTCAAGGCATGTTTTTCCTTTTGCTTTTGATCATAATTCAGAACAATTTCCTCAACAATTTGGTGCCAACAACAATTTACCTTTTCATCCTCAACAACCTATTCAAACAGCACAAAACCAACAACAACAAATGATATCTTTTGGTTCACAATCACAACAACAGACCAATATTGTTCCATATCCACCAATGTTGTCTCAACAGCAACATCAGCAACAGATTCTTCAATATTGGAGTGATGCATTGAATCTTAGTCCAAGAGGAAGAATGTTAATGATGATGAACAACAATAACAATAGGTATGTGGGGCAATATGGTAATAATAATAATGGACCGATGTTTCGGCCTCAAGTTCAACCTATAAGCACTACAAAACTCTATAGAGGAGTTAGACAAAGACATTGGGGAAAATGGGTTGCTGAAATTCGTCTTCCTCGAAACAGAACTCGTCTTTGGTTAGGAACATTTGATACTGCAGAAGACGCGGCTTTAGCCTATGATCGCGAGGCGTTTAAGCTAAGAGGTGAAAATGCAAGGCTCAATTTTCCTGATCTTTTTCTCAACAAAGGAAAAGATAAAGAAAATGAAAAAGAAGAAGAACCTTCATCACCACCTGCAACAGAAACACCAATTTCAACGGTTACTTCTCCTTCAAGTAACACCGCGACAAAGCAGCCTGAACCTCCTCCGATGCAGACACTTCCAATGGAAGAGTCTAATGAGAATGACTCGGGAATTGGATCAAGTGACGCGACAGTGAGTGAAGGCGGAGAAGGAGTTTCAGTTTCGCAGTCTCAGGAATTGGTTTGGAGTGAAATGTCAGCATGGTTTAATGCTATTCCAGCTGCTTGGGGACCCGGTAGTCCTGTTTGGGACGATAATATATTTTCGCAGTCACAAAATCCTTTTTCGAATCTCAATCAACAATCAGAATTTAATGATTTTGATTCTCAGATGGAGTCAGGTTCTTCTATTAGGCCTTTCTTCTGGAATAATGATCAAAATTAAACTTGAAGTTTTCTTTTATCCTCAAACCAATGGTTGCTGATATTTTTACCAGACAACCTTTGAGTCTTTGGATAATTTTCTTAGCCTTTCAGTTTAAGAGTCATATACCTTATAGTCTTACCTTTGTTCATTTAACTTTATTTTTTCTTAACTCTTTTGTACTATTTAGTTGCTTTTCATTGATGTAGTATAGGTAGCTTAGGGAAGAAGGGAACAGTTTTGTGATTTCCTTCTTGATTCCATCCGCTATGAGCTATCTTTTTGAGCTTAAGGATGGATTACTATATATAATTATTACATAATTTGTAGTTTGTTCATTGTGAAGTTTGTTTGTACTGTTGTATACATAATGTATGATGTATCATTTTCTAGTTTTTGTAGTTGTTGAATTAAATACATCGACTCGCAGCATAAACTATGACATTACTCTCTCCTATCCTTTTTATAAGAGACATTTGTGTCAATAAAAGTTGAAGTATCCAATCTAAATTTTAAATCAAATACATCAACTTTTGTTGACCCAGATATATCTTATAAAAAGGACTATTGAAGTATTATACTTTGAATATGTTTCGACCTTTCACTTTTTTTATTGTTTTGTCCAATTAACATGTTTGTTGGATGTGCGTAATGAAAGTTATATTTTTATATTAAAGAAAAGAAGGAATTAGATATTTATAGGAGTATATGGCTTCCAATATATAAGTCAAATGAATAAATATGATAGTGGTAGTCCCTAACCTAATAAGCCTTTTCACGGTCATCACCGTCTTTGTGTAGCACTATGAATTATAGTTCCAATGTAAGTTTGACAAAGCAATGATTTTCATGTGTATGTTTAGATTGATAGGGAGATTGTCAAAATAACAGTGAACACGAGTGATTTTAATAAAAAAGTTATATTGTTAACATAACTTTACTTGATTTAACAGGGAGGGTTGATAAATTAGAAGATTGTTTGGTAGCTATCTTGTTTTTCTTTTTGGCTCACGATGAGTAAAAGGTCAACTTTAAAGTACCACACATATAAATGTGTCGCTAATGGCACGTTAAGTGGCGTGACTTTGGTTTTGGTGGGATGATGATTTTTGACTGGTCTTATGCTTATTGCACTCTCTCTGTCTACGGATTCCTTTTTGTTAGGATTTTTTTTATGGAATTGTTGTACACTCTATATACTCGTACCAAAACTAAATAAAACTATATGCACACCTTTTTCCACAAATAATTGTGAAAGTCTCATTGTAGCAATGTTTATCTTACTAAGGCCAAGGTTTCAATTCATGTTATAGATGTGAGAACCTCTTAATAGATGATATATAAATACTTTTGTTAATGTTTGTTAGGCTTACTATACACATACTCGTAGGTTATAAAACGCCACTAAACTAACTTAAGTGGATTCACTATATTTAATATTATTATTTTAAGAGTTTAATATATATATATATAAGTGTAACGAAATTTTACACATGCTTTTAAAGAAGTGTTACCGCATCATTTAAATAACTTGTCATACGACACTAATTGATGTAACAAGACATTATTCTATATATAAAATTTTGTTAGGTGTATACAAAATAAACTATTATTTTAAAGAGAATGATTAACTGTTTTTTTGTTTAAACATGAAAAAAAAATCTAATTTTACACTGCCAAAGCCTATATGGTCTGTCTTCCCCTCTTCGTGACAATGAGACACACAATAAGGACAAAAATTAACACAGCATTTCCGGTTTCCGCATTAACTAATATTTTATTTTCAGATAATTAATAATTATAGTGGGCATATATAGGTGGGGCCAACCACCGGCCCATGAAATTATTTACACATTTCTTACTTGTGACGGCACGACAACGATAAGTTTTAACAGCATTAATAATGAATGATTTTAATCATGCTACCAAACATGATTCCAATGGTAAGCATTTTGAAATAAACACTAAAAAATTGATCCCAAAATATCTAATAGAAGAAGGATGGTACCTAGTGACGTCCATAGTTTTAGCTTGTTTCTGCCGGTCGTCATCTGTTATTAACCAAACCCTATCTTCTAATGTCACTTTGATTCAAGAGGCTGCCATCAACTATGTACTACCATTCATCATTAAAATGCCTTTAAAACAATCAGGAAATTACTATGTACATTCATCATTAAAATGCCTTCAAGAGGCTGCCATCAACTATTGTTTATATTTAAATAAACAATATAAACATAAATGATGATTTATATATGAATTTTTTAAGCAATGAAATATCTAAAAATAAAAATAATGAAAATAATAACCTAAAAAGTAAATTTTAAGCGTATTTGATCCAGATAATTAGTATATGATAGAGTATATCTACAAAGTTTGGTAACATTGTGATAAGAACTCAATTTATTTTGATTTTTCTATAAGGACTAAAAAGATTGACGAAAAATATAGTAAAAACTAACTGTCTAAGAACATTTTTAGAGGGGATAAAAATATACTAAAAATGGCAAATTAAATTATAAAAACTGAAATTTCACTAAATTCAAACAACAAACAAGCGAATTAAATTCTTATTATACACACACTAAAGTACGATAGATTAAAATAACACACTAACACATTGTTTGGATACATAGAAACATAGGAGAAATCAGAAAAGAAAGAAGGCAAAGGAAAACACATAAATCAAAAAGTGCTCCCTCCTTCTTATTAAAAAAACTTACTATGTTACCCCTTGAGAAAACCAGAGAAAGAGTCAACAACAAAAACGAAAAGATATACAATGTGGGATTTCTTTCTTGGGTTTTACTTTTCCCACTCTATCTATTTCTCGCGCATCTATTTTTTTATTTTATTTTTACAAAAATGTTTGAGGTTTTCGGATTTTAGAATTCAAATTGTGTTTTTTTCTTTGTTATGGGATGAAAAAAATGAGCTTTTCACCAATTCGGATTTTATAATTCGAAAACCTCAAAAAAAAAATAGGACGCGTTCATTCCTTTTTTCGGATTATAGAATCCGAATACCTCCTCCTAAACACCTTTTTTAGGGGAAAAACAATTCCGATTATATAATCTAAATTGTATCAACGTAAATTTTGAGTCTGTTTGTAATATGGATAATCAGTTTAAGGACCGTATTAATCTTCCTAACTCTCATCCTTCAGTTTTAGGTCATTGTTAGCTGTTCTTAGTAAAAAGTCTGGTTTTTGGGCTATTTGATCATATTGCTCCGAAAATTCCCTAGAAAATCAAAAAGAAAAAAAAAATCAAAGATCAAAACTCCCATAGAAGGGACTTCTTACGGGACTCATCCCCTTAAAATTCAAAATTCCAACGTTAAGACCCATTTTTCATTTTTTTAAAATTTTTCATATGCTCAGAAAAATCCGAAAAATTTTGCATTAATTTTATTTGATTTTTTGAATTTTTTTGTGATATTTTATATTTTTATGATTTTATTTGACAGGTTTTTTTTCTTCATTTTTTGCTTTGTTTTTTTGGTTGTTTTTAAAAGAAAAATTCAAAACTACTGAAATGAGAGAGACCATAATTGCTGATTATATATAAACATTTTTTAGATTATAAAATCCGAACATAATTTGAATGTTTTTGAATTTTATAAACCGAAATTTCATGAGCATTTTTGTAAAAATTATAGGGCGCGTGAGAGGTAGATAGGTTTGGAAAAGTAAAACCACTTTATTAGGCTCGTACCCATCAAGATTGAAAGCCAAGGAACTGAAATGGGCTTTTACCATAATACAATGGAAATTACTCTTCAGGCCCCCTTCATTGCTCATAGATCCCCAGAATTCCGTTTCTGGGTTACAAACCGATTGTTTTGAGAGACAGCCCATGAGCCGTGTTCGGGATATAACTCTTGAACTCTATTAGGGAAATAACTCATGAATTGTGTTCGGGGCTGTGAATGTTAATAACATTGTGAACAACAACAATTTAAAATGACAACATAATGTGGGTTAGTTCAAACTATCAATGTCAAAAGTATCAGTAAAGTTCGTTTAAACCCGTTGGTTGAAGAGTTGTTGCTTCAACCAAAAGATTTAATTAAACACTACCGACACTTATGAATAAAACCAAATTATGTTATCATTTTGCAGTATTTTTGTCAATTTCCCTACAATTTTATATGCAATTAACCGAGTGTCACATATGTAGAGAAAATTGGACGTCCATTGCATGAAACATTTTTGCTCAACAATTGCCATTGGAGAACCCAACTCAATTGGTAGTTTGCAATCTAACCCTATGACTAATATTTTTATCATAGTTCATGAAACTATACTTATCCAACATGCCTAATC
>Ga0209282_1001403_pt1 | contig 13211 bp, 8 predicted proteins | sample Mtrugardesep15_FD_187529 | JGI IMG/M metagenome (GOLD analysis project Ga0209282, IMG submission 187529) | Root nodule microbial communities of legume samples collected from California, USA - M. trunc garden sep15 (SPAdes) (version 2) | ecosystem: Host-associated > Plants > Roots > Nodule...
ATGTAGTGCAATGATCTAATTCAGTCTTGTTAATACGTCTTTCCCATATAATGAGCGACTTGCATCTATCTTGTTGACTTGATTTGTTTGTGTTAATGTTTCTTTGGAGGGCCTCCCCATTGACCAATGTTGTCAAATATGGGCCATGGCAGGATATTGGTGGGGTTTTTTTTGGCTTTCCTCCATGGCCAATTTTGTGAATGATGGCGGCGCCATGGCGCCATAATCACCATATGTCATGTCAGGCCTGTATGTTGGAATTTTGGCTCTCCCCCTTGGTCCGCCATTGACTACTCTTCCAGTCACACTTACTTCAATCATTGGTGTTGTTAACATTTTAACATTTCACATGTATTTTAGACTTAAAATGAATTTATAGCTACAAAAATGGGTTCACATGCTGCAACTATAATGAAAGAGAGAATTTTTAAGTGCAGAGAGATTATTGGAAACCGGAAATTAGTCTTTTTCCCTTTCTGGGTTCAGAACATCAAGTGATCCGAATTAAGTTTTTGCTGTTGGTGGAAAAATCAGTATATAGAAAAACAAATTTCAAGGGTTTTCAAAGCAATAGACAGATATACTCCTCCATGCATAAATTGACAATGCAAATAATTTATTCATTATGTAGTTTTTGATGAATTCAATTTCTTGCTTCTTCTGACTTTACGTCATTGGTTGCTTTAGTATTTGATTGTATCGAGAGTCGAGTTTACTCTCATGGGGAGAACTTATAATTGTGCTCAGGAAGAAAATTACAATACTATTGTACTCGTGTCTGATATTTTTCATATAAAATAGTTGCCTTATTAAAATTTATATTGTATTCTGTTTTATTTCTTTTCCCAGGAGTCCCTTTGTGATTTACTACATGTGCCAATGTGGGTTCTACATTTATAGCATTGCTGCTATTCTCTTGTGGGAGACTCGAAGGAAAGATTTTGCAGTGATGTTTACTCACCATGTAATTACTGTTGTACTGATTGGGATCTCATATCTAACAAGGTAATATACTTGTATTATTTTTCAATTGAAAAATATACCATATCAATTATTGATAAACCTTAAATTTGGAACTTAGTTTTTGTTGTCCTTTAGCATTAGCGTGAAATTTTTTGCATCGCGGTCCATATTTTATGCTCATTATTATTGATGTTATTTATTGCTGTTCTCTTTTTATATCTGTTATCAAAATTTGGAGATTTTTGATGTTCTGCAATTTTGTCTCTTAAGTAATATTCATAATTGTAGGCACTGTGCTTGAGACTGCTAAATTAAAGTCTGGGTTTGGAAAAAATTCTGGATGGTCCTTTAAAATTCTAGTTTCCTGAAAATTCATTATAATCTAAAGAGTGGTATTTATGATTGATACATTAAGAGTGTTCATTGTCACTTTGTCAGCACTTAGTTTGCTATATACTATATTGGATTTGACTCTGTAACTGTTTACATGCAAGTCGTATACAAATTGTCCTTTTTGTGCAATGTTTTTATGCCAGTGGGTTATGTAGTTAATTATGGCCGTAGAGTCGACAATTGCAGTGTTGTTTGGCATAGGCAGGGCACTACGGTTTCTGGCATTGCGTTTTAGGGTTGCAGCTATAGCACCCCGAGTTGCGGGAGAAATGTGGAAAAATGTGGCTATTTCAGCCACAATATTCAAGACAAAATGAAAACAAAAAAATACCCCTTATTTTCTTGCCATTTTCTTCTTTTTTTGGACATTTTATCTTTTTGTATCCTTAAGACAAACTCTGTATTGTGATTCCAAAAATAAAAAATTGTTTGTATTGTTTCCTTAAGCTTTGGAGCAATGGCCATACCCACCACCCTCTTCACCAAAATAGTGTTTTGGGGAGTCACCTTAACGATCCGCCATCTGCCACTGATTCATAGGCATGTATTGCATTCTTAACCTGATCTTACGATTCGGATTCTGATTGATTTAATAAAACTTTGGAAAATGCTTGAAGGACGTGTAGTCAAACTCTTGAAAGTATAAAAAGTGCTCATTTTAATGCAGAACTTTTCGTTTTTTGTTTCCTTAACTAGGGGCACTAGTTAGCATGACCCTAAAACTATTCATTGTCATTTCATAGGCCAGTGCCGAAGGCATGGATTACATTTGTAACCTGATCTTGTAGTGTTTTTTGTTCCTGCTCACTTCTTTTTCCAGGTTTGCTGTATTGAGATAAGTGATTTTAGATTGCAAAAATGACATTAACATAAAGACAGATTGTGAAGAGGTAGCTTACACTGTTACACATGCTGCATTTACAGTTTTTTCAGGCTTGGCGCCATAACCCTAGCCCTTCATGATGTAAGTGATGTATTCATGGAAGCTGCAAAGGTATTCAAGTATTCTGGAAGAGAATTTGGTGCTAGTGTGCTTTTTGCATTCTTTGCAGTTTCATGGCTCATACTACGGCTAATTTTCTTTCCTCTTTGGATTATTAAAACTACAAGGTTTGTCTATTTATTTTGTTTGTTTCATTGGACTTTGTTTGGGGAGGCAACCTACTAATCATATTTTTTCACCACTGGGTTTCCCACTTTCCAGCCTTGACCTTCAGAAGTGCTTAAACCTATCAGAGAGGCTTCCCATGTTGCTTTACTATGTGTTTAATACATTGCTTATAATGCTGCTCATCTTCCATGTATATTGGTGGATGCTCATATATGCGATGATCAATAGACAGCTGAAAAATAGGGGAAAAGTTGGCGAGGATATTAGATCAGGTAAAAAAAATATTGTTTTTAACGATTCGTTTGTTCAGTAACCAGTCCATTGTCGGGATAGTTACCACTGAGTAGTGATACCCCTTTCCTTTAGTAACATCATAAATGAATTGTCTTTAAAATTCTGAATTTTACAAACATGAGCTTGCATTAAGAACAAAATTTGAAGTGTTAGTTTTGTGTAAATTGTTTGCAATTCCAGTATCTTTAGGGATGGAAGAAGCCTGTCCACCCATTTCAGACCCCAGAAGGGGTAGAGTTAAGTTGCTAAAGATGCCTACTTTGAGTGTTCTGTTACTCCTTGTTTGTGATATGCTTACAATTACTCACTGTTGTCAATTGTGGATAGAGGAAAATTACAGTTTGTTCAAATTCCGCTACAGATCAGTGCTATAACATCTATTTCACAATATTTTGTACTAATTGGCTTATCATGGAACAATAGCGATTTGTTCAAATTCCACTATGCAATAGCTCCTCAGTTTAACAACACAGCTCTACTCTCAGTCATTTTGGATTAGTGAAATCATGATATTTAATTCTTTATTGCCAATTTGTTTTCATTATTGCCATCACAACTGTATCTAGTTTTTTTTTTGGCAAAATTACACCAATAGTCCCGTAACTTAATTTCAGGTAACGTTTTGGTCCTTTAACTTATTTTTTTCCCATTTCAATCCTTTATCTTTGTAAATGTTAACACTATTATCCTTTTTTGACAAAAATCCAGCATATTTATAACAAAAACCAATTTTTAACAAGAAACTCATATCTTCATAAAAAAACCCAGAATCACATATCTTCATAAAACCCCCCCTTCACCATTTCAGCATTTGTATCTCAGATTTGTGCTCTCAATCATCATTTCATGCTGAAAATGAATCCCAATCTCAACTTCTTATACAACATACACCAATTAACCTCTTCCACAACAACCTCACCACCATCCTCCTGATGTCGCTTTGCCTTACTGCCACATTTCATTTGTGTGAGAGAGATCTGGATTACAAATCTGGAGGTTATTGTTGCTTTTGGGTTTTGAATCGCTGGTTTTGGGTTTTATAAGAGAGAGAAATAGAGAGAGATCTGGATTACAACACTTATTCACATGAAATGGTAATGGTTTTGTGCTCTAGATATAAGCATTTACCCCCCAACACTTGTTCTTCTCATTTGTTTCTTTGTGGCATATATGGTAAACACTCGTTTGGCCATTTGGACATGATACGGATTACAACTTGTAAGAGTAGTGAAAATCAATCGACAATTAGTAAGTTTATGTAAAATATGTAACTTGTAAGATTATGTGAGTTTTTATGAATGTTTGGGTTTTTGGTTTTTGTTGATGAAGATATGGGGTTATTGATGAAGAACTTATTTTTGTTATGAATTTGCTGGGTTTTTGAATTTTTTATGTGAAAAAGGATAATAGTGTTAAGTTTTAAAAAGATAAAGGATTGAAATGGGAAAAAAATAAGATAAATGACCAAATTGTTACCTGAAATTAAGTCAAGGGACTATTAGTGTAATTTTGCCTTTTTTTTTACGCAACTATATCTAGTTAGTGCACTCCCACATATACAGATCATTACTTGTTATTGTCTTGAGTAACTTTGTACTTAATTTTAACTGAAGGGAGCACCTTTTTCTTGTTTGCAGATTCAGATGATGATTGAACAGATGAAGGATTTTCTTGAGTTTTCTCCGTTCTTGCTGGTCAGTGGTGGCTCTGCAGATACTGCTTGGAGTTGTCTCTAGAGTTCTAGAAGTTCAGTTGGTTAGTATAACCAATTGATGAAGGCTGAATTTTCGTTAGTTTCAAAATTTTCATTGATCACCTAGTAGAGTTGAAGTAGGATAACCGTCGAGCATAAGTCATATTTTCGCTGTATAAATCATAGGAATTCCTGTATAATTTTTTCCCTCCCAACCAAACCCCTTTTAGTAGCCCAAGGGTTCAGTGAAAAGTAGGTTGGATAAACAAAGCGAAGAATTCTTACAGTGAGCTACTTTGCATGCTGTTTGATGTAGTGTAAAGTGCTGCTCTTGTGGATGTCATTTCATGTAAAATTGTGGCGATGTGGTTTTACTGGAAATTTCAATGACTTTAGCCTTGTCCTAAAAACATCATTGAGAATGGAATTGAACTGCAACATACATAACTTGCGTTTGGAAATATCAATTTCCACGGCGACTTACAGACAAAAGCTACATACAGTAGCTTTTAATTTATTGTTGGTTTACGTCTTTCCACTGCTTTATCAAACAAACTAATAATCGTCCTCGTGAGCTTAGCTCAGTTGTTAGGGAGGGACAATGCATAATATATGCAAGGTCTGAGATTCAAACCAGAGACACCACCAACAAAAAAAACAAACTAATACTTGAACCATTATCATGGTTTAGTTACCGAACATGGTATTTTAATTATAATGAAGTGCCCTCAAAAAAAAAAAAAAATCTTGAGCTCAACTGAATCACTTCAATGCTGCGAACACCCTCTGCAGCTCTCTTTGACATTAATATAATATTTTCCACAAATCTTCCTCACTGCAAACCTTAAGTCCCAGATTAAAGCTGTGTGAACCCTACAATCAACAAAACTAGCTAAATTTCCTTACTATGAACTTGCAAAATGTATAAGCCCTAAATCGTGAATTCCGCTTTCTCTGTGTTGTGTGCTTTGTTCATCGTCAATGCTAGCTAGATTGCTATTCAATCTTCCTTTTTGTATGAAGCAACTCTATGTAATAAATCTGCCAAACTTGGTTTTATTTTAACAAATGCATATTTATAGCAATTGAATAATAGATTTAAATAAAATAGTTTCATGTTAATTAAGGTATATTGAGAATAGACTACACCAAAAAAAAAAAAATTACGTGTCACATTTATTAGTAGCATAGAAAAGATAATAGATTAACCATGTGATTCACCGAATAACAAATAGTTCGGTAGAATCCGAGTTTGATTTCTGAGTAAAATAATTTTTAATTGTGTTTTACTTACCTCAACCGAATTTTAGATTACTATAATTCATTTTTCCTAAGAATCATAGTGTTATAACACAAAATAGATAATATATTACACAATTAGCTCTTATAAAAATAGATCACACAATTTAGTGTAATCGAAAACATATGAAATTACTAAGTAACTAATAATTATTCAAGAACATTTGTATTAGATGGTAAATAATCTCTTCCAATTTAACCAAATAGTTTGGGTTTGAATCCAAACGACATGCAACAATATTAACCTTTCTGAGAGAGTTTTGCGACCATTGTGGTCCTATCATACTTTGTGTACATAGAATATCCACTTCACACCAAAATAACTTATAATTAAAAGGCTTAAATAGGTCGTTCGTCCCTGCAAATATAGGCAATTTGAATTTTCGTCCCTGAAGTTACTAATCATTTCATTTTGCCCTTGCAAATATTAATCATTTGAAAAATGGTCCTAATTACATCTGATTAGTAATTTCAGGGACGAAAATTCAAATGACCTATATTTGCAAAGACGAAAGACCTATTTAAGCCAACCACCTCGCCCAATCAACAATTGCCACATGGGCACCACGTCGCTAATGATAGCCCACCTCAGCAAAAAAACCTAATTAGGATCAAAAGTCAAATGATTAATATTTGCAAGGGCAAAATGGAAGGATTAGTAACTTCAAGGACAAAAATTCAAATGACCTATATTTGCAGGGACGAAAGACCTATTTAAAATTAAAATTACACATATAAAAAAAGAGAGTATTTCTGTGTGTGTTAGCACAATAGAAGAGTAGACAGAGAGATTTATAGGTTCTCTTCTACACGCCGATACCTAATAAACGTGAATCACATAATTTAGTTTAAATTAAGTGCTGATAGGAGTATATTTTGAGTTAACATGTGATAGATACAAAGTTTTCATTGTTGTTAACAATGACTAATCTTCGTTGCAAAAGCATGTGGATACGTTGATATTTAAAAAAAGGTCAAAGTATGTAACTTTGTTTAAATTAAGTTTGGAGGAGAGTGTATTTTTTATTCATGATATAGATACGAAATTTTCAAAGTCGATAATGGAAACTTCATCGAAGAACTTGTAGAACACAGAAAATACACTATCTATTCTCAACCGAATTTTCTCTGTGGACAAAGTTATGAATCAAACCTCTTATCATCTATGTAAGGTATTCAAATTTCTTACCATCGATCGTTGGTGTGAATATATAAGAATAGAGAAATGATATTTGTACAACCATTTTTTGACAATTATTGTGACAACTTTCTTTCTCATCACTCAAATTATGTTTTTATTTTTTCTTTCTGTTACTTTGTTTTTTGTATCAATACATTTATTTCTTTATAAATTTATGATTGTACAAAAAGTTATCATAAAATTGATTGATCAAATAACATAAGTCATATAAATAATAGGGTTAATTACACTTTTGACCCCTTAAGTTTACTTTCTATTGCAATTTTGGCCCCCCACGCCAATTTTGACCCAATCAACGGACACGTGGGCGTCACGTGTGTAATCTTATTTATTTATATTTTTATTTAAAAAAATATTTTTGTAATTAAAAAAATGTTTTTTTAATTAAAAATTAAAATTTAATTTTTTTTATTACAAATGAAAAAAAAATTAAGTACAATTTTTTTTTGTTTTTTAATTACAAAAATTAAAAATAAAAAAATTATTATTTTTTAATTACAAAATAAAAAAATTTATTAAAAAATACAAAAATATTAAAGTGGGCGCCACGTCAGCGTTGACTGAGTCAAAATTGAGCTAGGGACCAAAATTACAACAAAAAGTAAACTTAGGGCCTGAAAAGAGTTGTTTTTTTAGAGGTCAAAATCACAACTTTAAAAAACTTAAGAGGCCAAAAGTGTAATTAAGCCTAAATAATACGAAGAAAGTTTGACTAGACGATGTGGTCGTACAATTGAATAAGTCAAACTCTAAAGAGAAATGTCAAAACACAGTCTTTACACTGAAGAGTGGACTCTCCTTTCTCTTTCGTCCCTTTTTTGTGGCTTTCAGTTTTCACTCCTGAATCATGATCTGTTCTCTATATTGTGGTGACCATCCCCAACCCCACCACGAGATAGTACGTCATGTCACACATCAAAATCCTATCTGGTACTATTACAAAACCCCACGTGATTGATTAATCCAAGTTTATACCCTTTCAAAAACCAAAAGCCAACCGTGTGGGAAAAGGGTACACACCTGGCTCTTACTTGCCACATCATTCCCAAACCGTATATAACCAACGTCAAACCTTTGACTTCATTTCAACTTCAACGTTTTCTAAACCTTAAACGCTCCAAACTTCAAAAATTTTCTAAACCTTAAACGCTTTAGACTTCATTCCTTCAACAACATCACAACAACAGCAACAACCTGCGGCTGCGAGCTATAGGTAGTTAATTTTCAAACATGAACAACTCCTCTTCCTCCTTCTTCCGCACCACTCTCACCTCCGATCAAGAACAATCCGTCATTGTCACCGCCCTAACCAACGTCATCTCCGGCTCCACCTCAACCGCAAACTCATTACCCGAAGTTCATCTCCCGGATTCCACCATCGGAAGCAGCAGCAGCAGCATAGAACGAATGGAAACCTGCCGTGAATGCAACATAGCAGGATGTTTAGGATGCAATTTCTTCTCTGAAGAGAACAAGAAAAAACAAAAGAGAGCTAAAAAGAAGTATAGGGGAGTGAGACAAAGACCATGGGGAAAATGGGCTGCTGAGATTCGAGACCCGAGACGCGCTGCCCGTGTTTGGCTCGGAACCTTTACCACAGCTGAAGAAGCTGCCAGAGCTTATGACAATGCTGCCATCGAGTTCCGTGGGCCGAGGGCCAAGCTCAATTTTCCACTTGTTGATGAATCCCTTAAGCATGTGCATGTTGAGGAACCAGAAGTGGTCGTTCCTTCTGAGCATGTAAAGGATGAGAATATGAATCAAGAGATGCAAATTGAAACAACGATGGGTATTGGGAATAATAAGGAATGTGATTTTTTGGATAGTATTGGGGACGCTGATTTTCAACAACTTATGAGGTTTATGGAATTTTCTGGAGATTCTTCTGGTTCTAGGACAGGGAATACTTTTAATGAACAATGAATTTTTTTAGCATGTTTAACTAGTGGTAGACAGAGATTAAGTGTATTGATTAGCTTTGTTATGCGATGTGCATAATCTCTCTTCTACGAGATTTTTTCGAGGGAGGAAGTTGCTTTGTCATCTGCAAGTGCAAATAGTGATTTCAATGTTTGATTTTGGAGAAGAATCTGCTTTGTAGAAATGTTGTCCACCCTATTGCTTTTTTTCCTCCCTACGGCCCGTCTTTCCACTAATTTTATTGCACTAACGTTTAAAAATTACGAACGGTGTTTTTTTTTTATGAAATTTTGATTTTGATTAAAACTAAAAATATAAATGTTTGTAGATTTTTTAAGTTATAACAAGTGTGAGGAAGTGCTCTGCTTTTTTAAATAACATTGTTTTGCATGTGAACGTTCATGATAAATGAAGATGGTTGTTAGAATAGACCCCATTTATGGTTATTCGGTGCGGAATTCCTATCGGTTTATAACTACTTCAGGTGAACAAGTGGATAGGAGCCTTGTTGATGATGTCTGGCACAAGAATGTCCCCGCTAAGGTGTCACTGTTCGTGTGGTGCCTCCTTCGCAATAAACTACCTACAAAAGATAATTTACCGCGGCGAAGCATTCTTTCTCCTAACGAGGTCGTGCGCTCAGCTAGGTGTGGTAACTCTGAAACGGCAAATCACTTATTTCTTCAATGTGATATTCTTGTCGGTGTTTGACCTTATGTGTAGAATTGGTTAGGTATATCTTCGGTTCCTCATGGTGACCTTAGAGATCATTTTCTTCAGTTCTCTAACATGACGGGTATGCCACGATTATGCCACTCATTTTTAAAGGTAATTTGGTATGTTTGTGTCTGAGTGATATGGAAGGAACGAAATAACCGTGTCTTTCAAAATACGACTTCACATCTTTTTGTCCTCATCGAGAAAGTTAATCTAAATTCTTACTTGTGGCTCAAATCAAAACAGACATTTTTTATTTACGGTTATCATGATTGGTGGAAACACCCGCTCCTTTGTATGGGTGTCCACGTGTAATTTATTTTTGACTGTTTTTGGTGGTGCTTTTGCCTTTCCGACACCATGATTGTCTATGATATTATTATAATCTCTCCCAAGAAAATAGAATTTTTTACAAAACATGAATTAAATATGAATTTTTATATTTTTTTGGTTAAACATTCATATTTAATTCATATTTTGTTAAAGCAAATTAATTTTTTATGAAAAGATTTTTACAATATTCTACACAAATTCATTAAAAAATGAGTTGACTTAAAAATAGAGACCGAAAATTGTGATTGAAAATTTTAAAGGACTAAAAGTCAAAAAAAAATTTAAAGAGATTAAACGAAATTATTTATAGAGAATAAAAACATTTAACCTTTATTTTTAAATGATTCACAACACTCTAAAAAATGTTGCATCATTCTCACATTAATCTTCCGAGTTTCATTCTCTTGTTACATCATCATTCTTCATCTTTGTCATTTTCTTGAAAACACACAACCTTTTCTAGACACTTGGTTATTTCCTGAGTTTCATTCTCTTGCATGAATCGTTGACAAATATGACTAGATTATAAACTCCTAAACACCAAAACAGAAATGTCAAAGTCTAGATGATAAAGTCGTAAAATGAAATAGTCAACTGAAAATAGTAACAAGAAATGTGAACACACCGTCTTTACCCTGTCAAGTGAACTCTCCTTTCACTTTCTTCCCCAAGTGTGGCTGGCTGGAATACCTGAATCCTCAATTGGTCTCTATTGTGGGAACCAACTAACCCCACCATAAGACAGTACATGTCCCACATCCAAATCCTGTCGGGCATTTTCACAAAAAAAACACGTGATTAATTTAATAAATCTAACTTACTATTATCCATTCAAAGACCAAAAGTGAACCGCGTGGGAACGGCGTACACTTGCTGGCTCTTACCTGCCATGTCACCCCCAAACCGTATATAAACCAACTCAAACATGTGACTTTTCCTTCAACTTCAAAATCTTCTAAACCTTAAAAACTCCAACACAAAAACAACAACAACAACCTGCGACTCAGTTTCCATACATATGAACTACTCCTTCTCCACCACCAGCCTCACCTCGGATCAAGAATTCTCAATCATCGTCGCTGCCCTAACCAACGTAGTCTCCGGTTCCACCTCCACCGTCGGAAGCAGTAGCTTAGAGTTAGAACGAATAGTGCCTGCAGCGAATGTGATTTCTTGTCAGGAATGCAACATAGCAGGATGTTTAGGATGCAATTTCTTCCCTCAAGAGAAAAAACAAAAAAGAGCTAAGAATAAGTACAGAGGAGTGAGGCAGAGGCCATGGGGAAAATGGGCAGCTGAGATTCGTGACCCGAGACGTGCGGTCCGTGTTTGGCTTGGAACATTTACCACGGCGGAGGAAGCTGCTAGAGCTTACGACAATGCCGCTGTCGAGTTCCGTGGGCCGAGAGCCAAGCTTAATTTTCCACCTGTCGATGAATCCCTTAAGCGTGTTGAGGAACCAGAAGTGGTTGTTCATGTAAAGGATGAGAATATGAATGAAGAAATGCAAATTGAGACGAATAATAGGGAATGCGATTTTTGGGATAGTATTATTGGGGAAGCTGATTTTCAACAACTTATGAGGTTTATGGATTCTTCAGATTCTAGAACAGGAAACACTTTTAATTAGTTCCTGAATTCAACAGCAATGGAACAGTTATTAGTTGTAGAATTAGTTTGAGCGTATTGATTAGCTTTGCTGTGCAATGTGCAATACTTTTATTTTATTTTTTTAATGTTTGATTTTGTAGAGGAATTTGCCCCTTTTTTTTTGGCGAAGAAAATGACACTTTGAGACGCAACATAGTTATTATCAATGATGATAGAGTAAGCATAAATTTTACAAGAGGCTATATAAAGACAAGATTCATGTTAAAAAGTGTAGCGACAAAATAAAAAACTACTTCATTCGCCTCACAATATTAGTCATTTAAGGTTTGTGCACGATTATTAAGGAAATGATTAATTATGTTGATTTCGATGATAAAATTAGTATTAAAACACACTTATTAATTGCACTTAGTGGAGTAGTTAAGTTGGATTAAATTTAATAAATAAGGGTATAATAGTGGAAAAAAATAATAAATGTTGCATCGGTATTGTAAAGTGACAATTATTTTGAGAAAAAGAAAAAATGTTAAAGAGACAATAATTGTGAGACGGATGGAGTACTTTATAAAAAAAATTAAATATTTTGATTTTCGATGCATTTATTACACATATTTTCATAAAAATGTATCTTTTAAAGGTCTTAAAAAGTGTTTGAAGCATTCGTTAACATTCAACGTTTTAAGAAATGAAATATATTTATAATTGATTTTGTGTGTGTTTGGTTGTGTGGTGGAGATTATTGATCTTGACGAACTTGATTTTGATAAAATTGATTTTGGTTAAAAGTGAGTTGAATGTGAATTGATTTGTGTTTGGTTACGTAAACCTCAAAGTGATTCTTATAAAGTTATAATATTGGGATAGTTTAAGTGTGAATTGATTTGTCTTTAGTTACATAAACCTAAAAGTGATTCTTATAAAGTTATGTTATTCGGATAGTTTGAATCAAAATTGATTTTGAATGCATAATTATCGAAATGGACATTAATATTAATATCGACTTAAAATTAGATTTTATTTCTATTTATATAATATCGTCTTATGAAACACACCAACAGCTTAGAAAGTGGAATATCAATTGAAACAGTAACAAAGTCACCATGTTACAACCCTTTCAGCTAAAAAGAGGTAAACCAAATTCAAGTTAGTAGCTCATTAAGCCATAACATAAAAACTGCAAAATTTTGAAGATACATCCGTTCATTTTGAGGTTTGTAAAGAATAAGTCAGAAAAATAACTAGCACTAAAGCGCCACTTGAAATGCTTTGTCGGCGCAAAATGCTACAATGATTGGACCAACCAAATCACCAGCAGCACATCCTGAAAAGATGAACAAAGTTTTGCTTTAGGAAGTTGAAATGAATTAAAATCAGGCTAACACAATTCAAGCACAAAGATTGAAGCAGTAATTTTATGTATGTGTTGTGTATGATCTTACCAATCCACTGGCCAAGTGATGGACGAACAAGAGTAGCACCGATCCCTGCCCCTATGGATGCAAAAACTAAAGATGAACCACACCTTATTGAAGTAAGGGCAACCTTCTGTCCAAGAAGTTGAACTTGCTTGGTTGTATCTTGCTTGGTTGTATCGACATTACTGTCTTCATCATTGGCATTGAAAATGGATCTAAAGAATCGATACAGTTCAATGCCTACTTGAACAGCCCATGATG
>Ga0209282_1001404_pt1 | contig 13211 bp, 9 predicted proteins | sample Mtrugardesep15_FD_187529 | JGI IMG/M metagenome (GOLD analysis project Ga0209282, IMG submission 187529) | Root nodule microbial communities of legume samples collected from California, USA - M. trunc garden sep15 (SPAdes) (version 2) | ecosystem: Host-associated > Plants > Roots > Nodule...
TTTTTGATTGATCATTCTATTGGGAAACGGAAATGAAGGGGTCTCTCCCTTTTTTGTGGGTCGGATCTTGTACTTATACAACTGTCACATCTTCTGAGGAAGAATTCTGATCATCATCACCACCACCTCATTCAACACACCAAGTAAATCAACTTCATTTTTTCATCATCATAATCATGAAATAATATATATACATAGATCAGATTCAATATTATTAATTAACCAAACCATGGAAGAGAAACCTAGGAAGTTTGTATGCAAATATTGCTTTAAGAGGTTTCCTTGTGGAAAGTCTCTTGGTGGTCACATCAGAACACACATGACAGAAGAAAGAAATAATGCTGCTGCTATTGCTGCTGCTGCTGGTGATGCTGCTGCTGGTGATGCTGAACATGTTGCTGCTGGTGGTGCCGGTGATGGTGGAAACCTCCTCAATTATGGTCTAAGAGAAAATCCCAAGAAAACAATGAGGTTTGTGCATTCTCATCATTATCATCATCATGCTGCTGCTGCTGCTGCAACCACATTGGAACAAAATGAATTGATCAAATTCTGCAAAGAATGTGGGAAAGGTTTTCCTTCATTGAAAGCACTTTGTGGACACATGGCATCTCATTCCGAGAAAGAGAAGAAGATCAACAAGGCTACGATGGAGGAGGATACTCAATCTGATGATACTGATGATGATGATGTTTGTGTTGCTGCTACAACAATGAATCTAAGGAAATCTAAGAGAAGAATTAGGTTCAAGTCTATTACTCTTTCAAATCAACAACCTTCTTCTTCTTCTGTTAATGGTTCTTCATCTGTTTCTGAGATGGAACAGGAACAACAAGAAGAGGTTGCTAGGTGTTTGATGTTGTTGTCTAGAGATTTTTTTGGTCGTAAGGGTCGTTTTGTTTCCGAATCTTATGATAATAATAATGAGATTGTTCTTGAGACGAAATCGAAGATTGTTATCAGAAATGGTAACAAATTTGTAGCTAATAATGCTCGTGAGTTTGTTGCGGAGAAGAAGAAGGTGAAGATGGTTGGGATTGGTGTCTCGAATAATCCCGATTCGAGGGATTTCAGATATGGTTCAAAGAAGATCAAGTTTGTAGGTTCAAGTGTTTCAAATTCAAACTACGAATTCAAGAGGCCTAAGGTAGAAGGAGATAACAATGTAACAACTATGTTCAAGAAATCAGGTATGATGAATAAGGATTTGGATCATGATACAAAGTTCGATTCGAGAAAGAAAACAAACTCTGAAGGATTTTCTTTTAGCAACAAAGATGAAGAAATCTATGAGAATGGTAGCAAAAGTTTGAAATATGAGTTTTTTGGCTACGAAAAGGACATTGGTAATTCTTATGATTCAATAACAGATGTTGAGAGTGATGAAGAAAGTTCAGAAAGTGATTCTTTTCCTGCTGCAAAATCTCATGCCAGTAAAGCTGTGAATAGAAAGAAATTATCAAGCAACAAAGGTAAGAAGAAGAAGTTGAACTCAAAGAAAAGCAAAGAATATGAATGTCCAATTTGCTACAAAATTTTCAGGTCAGGACAAGCATTAGGAGGACATAAAAGATCACATTTTGTTGGAGGATCTGAAGAGAACACTTTTGTGATCAAACAAGCTGCTGCTGCTGCTGCTGCTGTTCCTTGCTTGATTGATCTCAATCTACCTGCTCCAGTTGATGAATAAGGAAAATGGTTACATGAGTTATCTTAGTTTTTACTTTTACATCATTTTTTGAAGCATCTTCTTCTATTGAGGTACCTTAATGAATATCTTGAATTTTAAGAATGTTTGTTGGCATTATCCCATATGATGAAAGCATTTGCAATGTACAGAAAGCCATGTGGGTTAATGATTTTTGTTTTTTGTTCTTTGACAATTTAGTATATCTTTTAATTTGGTATGAGGTAGCTGTTTTTACTTTCATGCTAATAATGGAACATATGACAATTTCATAGTCTCTTCATTTCATTGAAATTTTGGTTTCACCTTTCATTGATTCAATCAATATTCCAAATGTTTGTTTTTACTGTTTTTATTTTTAGGTGATTTCAAATATTTTTTTTTCCATCCTCACAAACATGGTTGATTTTTAATGATTCATGAAATCAATGACCTAAACAATACTATTAGTGGTGCTTCATATTGAAGATCAAAGTAAGTTCTCTTTGCAATGCGTGACTAGCTAATATTTTGGGATGCGTGATATGAGAAAATTGGATTCAACATTCAAAGTTTCTATTGCTTTGTAACTTTCATAAATTAATGGAGTCCTTAGTGGTGGAAGAGGTAATTCAAAGGTTGAATACAAGTGTTTTTCTTTTAAAGCTACAAATAAACATTTTTTATTTTTTGATCCGACTAACTTTGCTAAAGCGCCAAGTAGGTTATGTTATGTGTATCCCTTAACATAAAATTCATTCTTTGGTCAATTCATCCCTTGATGTGTGCGGTGACTAAGACAAAAATCTATGTTTAATTATTTTTTTTGTTGTTGTGAAAAACATGTTAAAATGTGTTAATAAAGTCTAATTCAAATGACAATGTTGATATTGTTAAATTCATCGAATTTAAACTTAGAACTTCACAATAACGTGTACGTGATTTTTATTACGTCGTTTCAAACAAAAAAATTAAAATGTGCTAATATATGTTCTGTTTCTAACTTCATCATTTGGAAGATTGTTCTTGAACCTGAACGTTTGACTTGAGGTAATTTTGTTTGTTTTTTTTATAAATGGAGTATTCTCATGTAAGTACAAAGATTAATTTCTCAACAAATAAAATCACATAAATGAAAACGTTGCTTCTCAAAAGATTTAACACTTCAAAATTTAGTTAAACTTGGAAGAGACCAATATCATTTGATCCAAAAGTTGAGATGAATGATAATTAATTTGAAGAACTATGAGCAATTTGCAAACTCATTTTTAATTAATTGAAGATAAAATTGTGGGTTGAGGTGGTTGTAAGGTCGCCAAGCACTTAAGGTAAAAAAAAGCATATAATTGCACCATGTGTACGTGGCCGACACGTAGTTCTAATAGTAGAAAAATTTACATGTTTTTTCCTTCATAACAATTGCTATATGTGGTGTTGCTTATTAAATTATTTTACCTGTTGAAGTGTATTAGAGGACCACACTCATATTATATACTAGCTCCTGCTCTATCATGTGGACTCAACACACATATAAGAACAGAACTGTAAGGCATTTGGAATCATTACTATTAGATAAGGCTACTATACGAGGATTGCAAAAAGATTTTTCGATGAGTAATTAAATTAATAGTCGACTAGAATTCTTTTGGAGTACATAATTAATACAAGTTCAATTGGGCCTGCAAATGCTATTATCTAGTCTATTGTCATGTATAATGATTCTCTTTCCGTATACATAATGTGGAATTAAAATTGGAAGAAGAAAATGACCAAGGAAAATAGAGATTTGAATTGCACAAAGTCAGCAATCCACACATTACCCATCAACACATTAGTGGTTGTTAGACTTGACGATTCAAATTTCAATATAGATTTTGATATTTTAAGAAAATTAAAATACCGAACTTAAAATTTGGATCTTATTTTGATTCACATACTATTATTACAGTGACTACACGAATGCATGCTCAGCTAACTTTAGACAATCCAAATCCAAACTTCTAATCTACACTCTAGAGGTGTCTTTGTAAGCAAACATATTTTATAAAGTCACATATTTAAAGGTATATATTTATAATTGTATTTAAAAGCAAATTTGGTGAAATTGGAATGTGAACCACCCAACATCAATTTAATGGTCAAAATTGTTTGAATGTGTGGTTTGCTTCTACAAATTATGGAATCCTTGGTGAATTGAAACTAAAGAGTCGGTGATGAGTGCAATAAGTTGGTGATGAAATTGAGTGTTTGTGTCATCATGCTTATTGATCAGGGAACAATTGTTGTCTCTATTACACATAAAGTAAATTGGTAAGCAGCAACTTATTTACCTCAGTTCCAGTCGTGACAAAAATATGAACAGTGTTTGTCTAGATTGCTCTGGCCGGCAGAATCACAAATTGTTTTGATCAAGTGGCAGGAAAACATAAAAAAACTAGGAAGTGTAGTTTGTTTGGGATGAAAGAGTTTATTCCATTTATTGTAACGTTTTCCATATTGATTTTGATATAGGTCGAGGAGAGCATGTTGAGTAACACAATTGTATAAAAAAACTATAATAAATGTTGATTAATGAATAAAGACTTTATAGTAGTTTGTTTGGGCTGAATCTGAGAAAGGTTAAATAACTCTGAAGTACACATTATAATTTTTTTGATGCGAACAAAATATTTGGTTGAACTCAAAACATTAAGCTGAAAGAAATCTTTTATCATCTGATCGAAGTACTGTTGCGTGCACATCATACACGGCGAATAAGAAACAACCGTAGCTGTAATTGTCATTTGAAGATTAGTGTTTGTACTAGTAGCGGTTAAATAATCAGAATTTTAAAAAATAAAATAAAACTCCTAAAATATTAAGAACTTTTGTCAAAAAAATCAACCATTAAATGGTGTAATTTTTTGAGTACAAAATGCAGTAATTTTTATAAGTTTTTTATTTACCAATTCTTTAGCACCAGTTAACAATGGGAAATGACATACTAGAACTTTGTAATTTTTGGATCTGTACATTTAATTAATAGTATTGCCACAATTGAGAAAAAAAACAAAAGATGAATATCTCAGTGTCAGTGTTACTGTCATGTGTCATGGATGCAAAAGTCACACGGATGTTCAATTTGTTCAGGATGATGCAGATAAGGTAGTACAAGTTTAGACCAAATGTCCTTAAAAAAATTGTTTAGACCAAATTAATTATTTTTCCCATTTTTACTATTAATTTTTTTTTCACTGTCAGCTTTTCCAGCAAACTGCAGTCTCTTTGTCACTTGTGGAAGGAAAATGAGTATAGTTTGAGGTGTGAAAAATGTTGGTAAGTGTATAATACTCCTTGGACAATATGAAAATTGGGCAAAAGAATCATCATGGAGATATCTGTAAAAAAGGTGGCAGGAAAAGTTAAAGAAACAATTCTTACCATACCACTTTATTCTTTTAATTTATTCCTTTTCTTAATGTATACTATATTATTTATTTTGTTATTTTTTATTGTTGGATCATGCAGACCATTCCATTTGTATAAGGTGACATGTGAATAAGATAAAATAAAGTTATCTAATTTTGAAGTATATATACACTGTAACATTTGTAATTTTGTCACCATTTTTTAGTGGTTCAAATTTGTCCTAATTCATAACAAGATATATGCAATACTACTAAGTTATCGTATTTATATAGTTAATTTGAAAATCTTGTGAAAAAGTATTTGTCACTATTTGTCTTTAAGGGAGTTTTTGTTGAACTGTGTACGGGCTATGTTGACCTTAGAATAAGAAAGAGATCGATCATTCATACTAGAGTGGGCTCAATAAAAGTAGTGGGAAAAAGGTAAGAGGAAGTTGTGAAATCAATGAGTATAGGACAAGGATTTGAAGGCGATTAATGCTAGGGAAAGAAATGTGCCATGTGGTGTAAGTGGTTGATGTGGTGGAAAATACTTGAAAATCGTTCAAAACTTTAAATTACAACCAAAGTCAATGTATTTAAATAGAAGTTCAATTCGTCTTAGTAATTGAGACAATGACTTGATCAATGTTGATACAATAAAAAAAATATAAAAAAAATATGTAGTACTGATATTATTTTTATTGTTTGTCTTTTGTCGAATAGATGGGGTTACCCATCTAAGTTATGAGTATGAGTAATATAATAAAATTTTGCTTAATGGAAGCAATTTTGATCATTGTTAAAATTTTGAACATTGATTTGACTATAGATTATATGAGACATTTCTATTGGTTAAGAACTAACAAAATTTGGAATCCTAAATAAAGAGCTACCTTGGCCACCCTATATGAGAAGCTTTTTGATTTGACTAGTTCCCTTCTTTCAAATTTGCAATTTTGATTTGATTCTCACAGTAAATTTGGACCAAGTAAATAGAATGTATGTTCAATCCATGTTTTGCTAAAAACAACCTTTGCTTGATTTTGTTCCGTAAATAAGAGTCTGTTTAGTTTGACGGTGGAAAAGCCAAAGTCACGTCTAAAAGAGCTACTTTTGTGAAAATAAGGAAGCTTTGTTTCATAGCTTTCACGGTAGTGATTCCTTGCCACACGTTTGAAAAATACAACGCCACTTAAAACACATGCTAAATAGTCACAATTTGACAAATTTCCTACAACGTCACTTCAAACACATGCTAAATAGTCACAATTTGATGAATTTCCTACTCATAAGTATATAGAGAAATTTTAGGTTTTTATGAATATGTACATCTAAATTCATATTGAAATGAAAAAAATTTCTCCCATGTATGTATACATTTTTTATCTTGAAAAAACAATTGAGCCCAAGCTTATGCATACAAGCTCATACGTACGTACACTCTTCTTGATCTGATTGAATGGTTGAAACAAGGAACACTGGAATCATCTTACCACCTTTTTGATTGATATAAGGGCCAATGAAGAAACGAGCTGAACTGGATTATTATTAAGCAGAGAAATCTAGCTTTTGTAGCCTGTTACATTTTTACTATATAAATTAAGTGGTATGTGGTTTTCTTTAATTGTTTTACTGTTAATTAATCATGTTTAATGATCTTCTAATAGTGTAGTTTTCTCAAAAATGTCTTTAGACTCGTGCACTTTTTTTTTTGTTGTTGGTTCAATTGTTACTTGCATTTCACCATCATATAACCTCAAAGATGGTATGTCTTGCTTTGTTTGAACTTATGCTTGTTTACTAAACTTGTACTTCAAGTATTTTTTAGCTTAAGTGGTAATTAAGAGGTCTGTTTACTTTTTATTGCTTGCACTTATACTTCTTAAGTCTCAAAAGTCACTTGGATCATAGGAACGTGCCATTTGGACTATGATACCATGCTAAGTGCAAATCCATTAAAGGATTGTCAACTGGTCCATCATATGCAGGGGCAGTGCTAGACTTATACTATGGCAGGGGCCAAACTTATTTTGGTAAAGGTATAATTCATGTACATGTAACTTATTCCAATCCTTACACCTGATTAGGTCTAACACAACATAGAAACTCCATTATACAAACCTTCCTTATTTATTGTACATACTTCTAAACACTAGCAAGCACCAAAGGATGAATGAACATGTTATATAATTTGAATCATTGATCACTCGACAGAAACTTTGACAATTTGTTTTCCGAAATTGCGACCGCTGAAAAGTCCAACTAAAGCTGCTGGACCTTTTTCAAGTCCTTCAACAATGTCTTCAACATAGACAACTTTGTTCTCTCTAATGTAAGGCAACACAGTTTCTAAGAGCTTTGGATAGAGATGATGGTGATCGCGATGAGTAAATCCTTTTATAGTTAGTCTCTTGAATGCAATATGCAGCAAATTCTTTAGAGGTTCAGGATGAGGAAGATTGTACTGTGAAATCATTCCACATATAGCAATGCGACCGTGGAGCTTCATATTTAGGAGGACTGCATCAAGCATTTTACCTCCTACTTGCTCAAAATAGAAGTCGATTCCTTCGGGGAAGTACCTAATGACGTAGAACATAACAGAAATTTAATGCTTGATTTAAGAGTTAAGGAAATTAATATATGTAGCTACAGTTTGACATAATATATAACAGAACATTTAATGTTTGGATTGGCGGCGAGTTTGACATAAGCACGGTGGCATTGTTTAAAAATCATAGTGACTCGCCATGATTCTGACAATCTCACCGTCAAACCAATATAGAGAGAGATCTCCCGATATTTAGGCCTTCACAAGGCTTGAGCTAACATTAAGGGCCAGTACTGATAAATTGTTCAATTCCTCTTTTTATTTAATGTAAGCTTATAAATACCTTTTCAAGGCTGCATCCAAGTCTAGCTCTTCTTTATAATTAAAAGCATCATCAAAGCCAAGCTTGTTCTTTAAAAGATCAACCTGAATAAACAAGGAATTAGAGACATGCATAAATCTATCAAAAGTTGGTAGTGGCACTAACTATAAAGAATGATGAAATTAATTTCATGGAAAATGTGATGTGTTTAGAAACTATACTTTCTCTTGACTACCAGCACTTCCAACAACATAACAACCCAACAATTTCGCAAATTGTCCGGCCAGCTGACCGACAGCACCTGATGCCGCTGAGATGAAGACCTTTTCCCCTTTCTTTAGAGAACCAACTTCAAAGATACCAGCATATGCAGTAATTCCTGGCATGCCTATTGGATTAGAAAGAAAAAAAATACATCAGAAACTACCAAAAACTGACTCTCATATAATAGATTTATCATTTCTTTTCAGCGTTACATTCAGAAAAAGCATAATTAAAAAACTTAAGAAGAACTCAAATTACCAAGAATTCCAGTGTAATAGGAAAGAGGCACATCAGTGTGATGGATTTTGTAGAGTTTGTCTGGATTTTGAATTAGACTATATTCTTCCCAACTAGTTATCCCCCATACCAAGTCACCTGCACTCAATTTAGGATGTCCTGAATCCAAAACTTTAGCCACTCCAAATCCATTTATAGGCTGCAATGTTAAAATCCAAAAGAAACAAGTAAAACCAAATTCAATGTAAATAAGCTCAAGTGTTTGTGTAGTACCAAAATAATTCATCAAAAAAATAAAATATTATTTAGGACAAATACTTACAGAGCCAGGGATGTAATAGTGATATCCTGACATAAGAAATTCATCTTTCCTCATAAGGAATTGCATGACTGGATCACAAGAAAGGTACAAATTCTTAACCAAAACAGCATTTGATCCTCGAGGGACCTGAAGCTTTATCTTACTTGTAGTACTTATATATAAATCAGATTCTTGTAGGTTGCCATTAACATACTCCCTGAATATAACCTGTTTGTTCTGAACTTCATCTCCAACGTTGTTCTTTCCCATGATTAACTACTCTATGAAACATTCATGTGTCTTTTGATGCTTCTTCTATTTATAGTTTACCATGCAATTGCAACTCCACTTCCCTTATCTATAAAATAAAAACAAGTAAATAACAAATCCAAGAAGTAACACATTTTCTAGTAAATACTAGTCAATTGTCGGGTATGTTAATTTTTCAATGGTCAAATTATGCTAAGAAATCATTTTATCAATCAAATCAATCCTTAACTTTGTGTTTTATTTACGTAATTTAACAATATTTTTACGTGGCCTAATTAAAATCTGAATTGAGTTTGACAAGTAATGCTTAGGAAATCTATGTGCTCCATATGTATAAATTCCTTTGCGTATTTGTATTTTATAGCCAGCCACCATTCATGAGATTCAAAAAAGAATCCATGTTTTAACTGACAACTTTTTTGACTTGGCTAATGCTAACACCAAATGTACATTGTACTTGATTGGTGAGATAGAGCTCAGAAGAGAACACTAGAAAGTTTTGTTTTCAAGTTTGAATAATCCATCCATGGAACAGTATAACCTTATCAGCATCCTTATTTGAAAAACTGGACCATAAAATAATTAAGAAAGCAAGTACTTTATTTTATGTAGAACATAATCTTTTGAAGATAACATAAGCCCTACTGGAGCAACAAATGTTCAAATATCGTTTCAACTAGCTCGGTGATTCAATATAACTTTATCCTTCCTCAGTTTTCAAGCCTTTGTGAACTTCATTATGAGAGAAGGAACAAGCGTATACGCCTTAACATGCTTGACGTTTGGTGGACTTTGGATTGGTACGGAGGACCATACAATATAGACTTTATTACATTGCCTGGCTCAGCTTGACTATTTAGGTCATTCCTAGATCAACTCCGTCATTCAGCAGGTTTAGCTCAGCTTAACCAATCAGGATATACTTAGATCAACGCCATCATTCAGGTCATGGCGAGCTCGGCTCCACAATTCAACATGCCTAGCTCAGCTCCACCACTTTAGCATGTCTAGCTAAGCTTGACCATTCATGTCATGCCTAGCTCAAATCCACAATTCAGCATGCCTAACTCAGCTTCAACCTTTAACATGCTTAACTAAGCTTTACCATTTAGGTCATAGTTGGCTCAACACTACCATTCAAGTCATGCTTAGCTCATCCTGACCATTCAGGTCAACTAGAGCTTCATCTTAATTAACTACACAAAGCTCTTCCAAATGTTATTGTCCAAGTGAAAGTTGTGGTCCTCATAAGAAGTGTTTCATGGCATGCCACACGTCCTGCACGGACGAGTGACATAAGTTGCGGGTGCTCCACCTCCACGGGACCTATATGGAGGAGCTTTATAGAGACGGAGCAGCCAACTCCACTAATATGCATGTACATCTAAAAAGTGACCCATTGGGTCAAGAAAGTGATGACCATAAAAGATAACACTTACAAGACAAAAGGGGACCCATCCATTCTAGCCTAAACATTGTATTTTCACCTTAGTCAGTTTAGAGTATTCTTGGAGGTCCTCCTAGGCAGTTCCACCGAATAAGCTTGAGCATTGTAACTTGTGTTTGCATACGTGAACAGGTGCCATGCCAAAACTTAAGTGCAAATCCATTAAAGGAATGTGAACTGGTTCATCATATGCAGGGGCAGTGCTAGACTTATACTATGGCAGGGACCAAACTTATTTTGGTAAAGGTATAATTCATGAAATTGGATCCTGATAAAGACTATCAACAACCTCATATTTGTCATATATTAATTTTCTTACTTTCAAGAAATGTATTGTCAAAAAAAGAAGGAAATGCTGCTTTTGACAAATCACTGTTTACAAGTACATGTAAGTTATTCCAATCCCTACACCTGATTAGTCTAACACAAACTAGAAACTCCATTCAAAAAACCTTATTGTACATACTTCTAAACACTATCAAGCACCAAAGGATGAATGAACATGCTATATAATTTGAATCATTGATCACTCGCCAGCAACTTTAACTATTTGTTTTCCAATGTTGCGACCGCTGAAAAGTCCAACTAGAGCTGCTGGACCTTTTTCAAGTCCTTCAACAATGTCTTCAACATAGACAACTTTGTTTTCCCTAATGTAAGGCAACACAGTTTCTAAGAGCTTTGGATAGAGATGATGGTGATCTCGATGAGTAAATCCTTTTATAGTTAGTCTCTTGAATGCAATATGCAGCAAATTCTTCAGTGGTTCAGGATGAGCAAGATTGTACTGTGAAATCATTCCACATATAGCAATGCGACCGTGGAGCTTCATATTTAGGAGTACCGCATCAAACATTTTACCTCCTACTTGCTCAAAATAGAAGTCGATTCCTTCGGGGAAGTACCTAATGGTAAAGAACATAACAGAACATTTAATGCTTGATTTAAGAGTTAAGGAAATTAATATATGTAGCTACACTTTGACATAATATATGACAAAACATTTAATGTTTGGATTGGCGGCGAGTTTGACATAAGCACGGTGGCATTGTTTAAAAATCATAGTGACTCGCCATGATTCTGACAATAACAGCGTCAATCCAACATAGAGAGAGATCTCCCAATATTTAGGCCTTTACAAGGCTTGAGCTAACATATTAAGGGCCAATAGTGATAAATTGTTCAGTTCCTCTTTTTATTTAATGTAAGCTTATATATACCTTTTCAAGGCTGCATCCAAGTCTAGCTCTTCTTTATAATTAAAAGCATCATCAAAGCCAAGCTTGTTCTTTAAAAGATCAACCTAGATAAACAAGGAGTTAGACTGAGATGCATATATCCAGCAAAAGATGGTACTAACTACTAAGAATAATGAAATTAATTCCATAGAAAAAGCGATGTTATAGAAATTATACTTTCTCTTGACTACCAGCACTTCCAACAACATAACAACCCAACAATTTTGCAAATTGTCCGGCCAGCTGACCGACAGCACCCGACGCCGCTGAGATGAAGACCTTTTCCCCTTTCTTTAGAGAACCAACTTCAAAGATACCAGCATATGCAGTAATTCCAGGCATTCCTATTAAAATAGAAAAGAAAAAAATACATCAGAAACTACCAAAAACTGACACACGTAACAGATTTATCATTTCTTTTCAGCATTACATTCAGAAAAAGCATAATAAAAATAGTTGAGAAGAACTCAGTTACCAAGAATTCCAGTGTAATAGGAAAGAGGCACATCAGTGTGATGGATTTTGTAGAGTTTGTCTGGATTTTGAATTAGACTATATTCTTCCCAACTAGTTATCCCCCATACCAAGTCACCTGTACTGAAGTTAGGATGTCCTGAATCCAAAACTTTAGCCACTCCAAATCCATTTATAGGCTGCAATGTTATAAAGGAAGGGTAGAACAAAATTAAATGTAAGCTCAGCTGTTTGTGTAGCTGCAAAATTATTCTTTAAAAATTAAAGTATCAGTACATGTGTTAAGTTTTAATGAACTAGTTTAATTTGATCCTTGTCTGAAACAATTATTGGTCAGAGTTTACTTATCTTTCAACTGAACTCCAGGTTATTACCACTAGGACACTTTTTCCTAATAGCTGGAGGGCACAACAAAAAATGTCTAAGTATTAGAGTTCGCTACATAACAAGGAGCCCTGACGCAATGGTAAAGTTTTTGTCACATGAAAAGGTCACGGATTCAAGTCCTGAAAATGACCTCTTGTAAAAACCAGGTTAAGGTTGTGTAAAAGACACCAGTTGGTAGGACACCTTCCCGGACCCTACATATGCGGGAACTTTAGTGCACCGAGTTGCATTTTTTTATTATAGTCCTCTAAAGACTATGCTTTCATAGATCATAGTACATATCCTTCTATTTATTTATTTCATATATTCATATTCAGGACAATACTTACACAGCCAGGGATATAATAGTAAGATCCAGAAAGAGGATGTCCGTCTTTCCTCATTAGGAACTGCATGGTTGGATCACAAGAAAGGTACAGATTCTTCACCAAAACAGCATTTGATCCTTGAGGAACCTGAAGCTTTATTGTACTTGTAGTACTTATATATAAATCAGATTCTTGTGGATAGCCAATAACATAGTTCCTGAATATAACCTGTTTGTTCTGAACTTCATCTCCATCTTTGTTCTTTCCCATCATGAACTACTCTTTGTGAAACTTTCAGGTGTCTTTCGATGTTTCTTCTATTTATAGTTTACTAAGGTATCCCAACTTTCCTTGTTT
>Ga0209282_1001407_pt1 | contig 13202 bp, 6 predicted proteins | sample Mtrugardesep15_FD_187529 | JGI IMG/M metagenome (GOLD analysis project Ga0209282, IMG submission 187529) | Root nodule microbial communities of legume samples collected from California, USA - M. trunc garden sep15 (SPAdes) (version 2) | ecosystem: Host-associated > Plants > Roots > Nodule...
GTCTTAGCACCATAATAGAATGGTAAATAATACCATATTAAAGTGGTTTCAGTATTAAAGAGTGGTCTTAGTATCATATTTGAAGGTGTATATCTCGAACGGTTTTCTACAGTGCAGTAGTTAACCGCACAGTTGTAGCTGGGCTTGTTTTATCCTGGAGGCGGCGTGGTTGATAGTCTGCCTTGCACAATTTTGGGCAGTGCCACGAAACGTCTTAAAGAGAGCGACCTGGTCGTGACTCAACCTAGTAACAGCTTCGGTAGATAATATAATTTGGAAATCCAAATATAACAGTTTGGAAATCCGAAAACAACAACTTATTTTATTACCATTATTTTGAATATGCCCCACTAAAGTCCCCCATAACTAAATCCAATAATTTCAAATCAAATAAATTTCTAAATTTTGTTGCTCCGAATAGATTGAAGTTTGAACAAAAGCTAAATCTTTACCCAAAATAACATTATGCAATCCATTGGACATAACTTATGCATCACACACATTTTAGACTGAACACGTGTTAGCTGTCGTACATGTTGTCTGACATATGTTAGTATTCTACACTATACTAACCAATACATGTAGTTACTTTGTGTTACTTCTAATTTCTATAATTATTATCGTTGCTTCTGTGTCATTTCTGGTGTTTGTGCCGGTGTTTCATAGATTAGAACTAAAAGAAAGTTAAGTGAAGTAAAGAAAGCAAATCAAACACATACATCGCGATAGGTGTTTATGTCCTTCGCACGTTCACCATGGTAACGAGAATCAACTGAAATAGCTATATATCCCCGCGAAGCATATGCCTGAAACAAGAAGCACAAAAATAGAAACCAAAGACAAATTAAATCCACAATATAACAATTAAACAATCACAAATCCTATTTCATAGGAGTTGAACAAAAGGGGTTGAACAAAATGAGCGATGAGTGAAGCAGTGAAAATGCAGTATAACAACCTCGAGCAATGGACGCAGAAATTCTTTATGCGAATTTGTACCGTGAAGGAAAACAACTGCAGGCCTTCTTCTCTGCTTATCACTTTCCTTTAAGCTCAAAATCAACACAGGCAGCCATCCTTGATCACCTTCCTTCAAAATCAACAAACATAATTATTCTCTAGATATTAGATACAATATTAATCATACTAGTTAGTTAGACTAATTACTAAAAAGTTAGTTAGTTAAACTAGTTAATTGTTCTGATTGCTATATAGGCTTTACTATTGTATGTAATGACAATTCTCTCTCAATTAATCAGTATACTTTTCTATGCTTTTATGTCATCTATGAGTTCCATCAAGAATTGTAATACTAGACCTAAAAATCAAATCCAAATAACGAAAATATCGATCCAAAAAGTCAACTCGAGAGAAATCAAATTAATTAGTTAATTAATTATAATTACCTCTATAGTTAGATAGAGATTCTCCTCCTTGAGTAAATCTTTGAAGTTCACAATGACTTTCTTTGGACAAGACTTCATAATCTCCTGCTATAAAATTCTAAATGGATTGAACAAGCAAATGAAGAAGAAAATTGAAAATGAGTGTTGAAACATGAAAACCTCGTCGACTGATGGAGGAGAGTTATGCACAACTGGTTTTGCAACTTCGACGGTCAACATAACTGAAACAAACATATATAACAAACATATATCATTTTCTAGAAGAAGAAAAAAAGAATCATTGCACAATCAATACATAGTGATCGAGATTGTAATAGTACCTTGAGGAGGTCTTCTGCTACGGAGGATTTGAAGAAACTCCGATCGGAACTTGCTCTGAGCTTCAATGGCTTCCTTTTCTTCCATTTTGGAATTAACTATTGTGACACTTATTTTTTCTTTGTTTAACAATCACTCGGTCCCTTTTTATAAACACTAGTTGCATGTTTTAAATATATTAAGAAAAGTTAATAGTATAGTTATTAAAACGACACAGGAACTGGACAAATACATCTATTAGTTTAGTTGGTTGCTTGTTTATCAATGTTTTGTGTTTCCCGCCATTACTTTGACTCTGTAGTATTTTTATTGGTCCCAAACACATCAGCGTACTTATAAACATAATATTGTCGTGCCAAATAACATTGTTACGTATTTAAGTATAAGTATAAATGTACCTTTGTAAAAAAAAAAAAGTATAAATGTACTTCATTATCTAAAAGAAAAAGTATAAATGTACTTCATCTTTCCCACTTAACATAAAGACTCTTTTCAAAATTCTATATCCATTAGCTCTCACTTGTTGAAAAAGCTATTCCTCAAATTGCCCCGTATAAGGTTAAAAGATGAAAGGTCTTGTTAACAAGTGTCTTCAAAACACTCTTAATTGCACTTTTGCCCCGTATCTTTTGACAATTGTGCGATTTTGTACCTCCTATTCTTTTTTAGCGATTTTGCATCCCATCTTTGGCCCCGTTAGATGGACCTTCTTATGTTTAATTCTTTTTGCCAATTGTGCGATTTTGCACCTCCTCTTTTGCCCTTTCCCCTCTTTTAATGATGATTTTGAACAAATCATCGTTAAAACACAATTGGCAAAAGATAGGGCGCAAAAGTGCAATTAAGCCTAAACATTTTATATTGAGAAATTATTCTATAAAAAAAATCAAACAGTTCAATTTTCAATGCATTGAATACATAATTTTTCATAAAAAAATACGATTTAAGAGACACTCGTCAGCATTACCCAAATATGAATAATCCAAAATTTGAAGTTTATTGATACACTTTATTTTAAATCAATAAATTCACGACCATTTTCATGAAATAAATAACTATTTATCAATTTTTACATTTTAGTAAATATTATTTCATAAGAAAAAAAATCATTTTATTATTTATGAGAAAATCATACTAATTATTCTACATTTAATCATAAAAAATAATCAATATTAACTATTATGAGTAATAAAATTTCAGAAAAATTAAATTCTATTTAGCCGACATTTTTGTTTAACAATTATGAGTAATAAAATTTCATAAAAATTAAATTCTATTTAGCCGACATTTTTGGTAAATAAGATTTAGTTATTATAATTATAAAGGTTAAATATTTATTTTTCAAAAAAAAAAAATCATTTAGCTATTAATTAAAGACCTTTTTTTTGGTACACTCAATTTTTGAGTATATCAAAGAAATTGTTGTTACAGTTTTTTATCATTGATTTTATTTTTAAGGAATTATCATTGAATTTAGATTTTTTTTTAGTAAGCTAAATATGTTTAGGGTAAATAACATTCACCTCCCATGAGATAGGTTGAAATATCAATAACACCCACTGGTTTGCCAATAAAGAGAAGTGCTCATATTCACCTAAAGAAAGAAAAGAGAGAAGTGCTAATATCTCTTGCTACTGCGCATATCTCTTGCTACAGTCTCAGTAGTTCCCTTAACCAATCACACTCGCGCGTGCATACAAAACAGATAGGAATCATGTCTCTTGGCCCTAATTCAGACACACATAGAACTATGGTTCTACATTTTATTGCGATAATAACATGGACTATAGGATACATTAAACAGAAAATCATAACACGACACACATACAATCATACAAAGGCAACTGGAATGATCCAGAGTGAGTTTGTTTATAATTTTACAATCCGGGTACAAGTTGAGGCTTTAGAAACTTGTCAAACCAATCAGATGACTCTTTCACCATGAATTTCGTTATCTGGTGTCCAATTCCAGGTTCTGCAATAAACTGCATATCAAAGCAATCAATTGCAAAGATTTAGTTCAAGCGACTTGATTACCATTTCTATTATTACGAGTAGTTTAAAAAAAATGGTTGCAGCCAATGTTATATCTAGGCTTTTTTTTCTTTCAAATTTATGGAGTCCATTTGGCAGGTGTGAGATTTCTCAACAAAGTGATAGTGACCATACAATATGAATGCATACCCGGAAATTATCTACACGGTCAAATTTTTTGTATGCCTGGCTTGCTTTTGCCCTTGGAATTTCCAATCCGGCAAGAGGACACCTAGGATCTTCCGCACCTAGAGTTAGGAGCACCCAATTGAATGCTTCAATTCCAAGTTAAATCAAAACCCCAAAAGTATCTAAATTGACTAATACGGATCCATAGGTCTAATAAGTAATTGATATATAATTAAGAAGTGCAAAACTTGGATTGTAGTGCTTTCCACACATCAATTTGCATATGAATATTATTTCCAACTAAAATTTGCAAGTGTTGAATAAATAACAAAATACAAGGATCTGACCATTGAGAATAAGCAGAGGGCGTGGTGCAATTGATGGAATTGAGTACGGGGAATCAAACTGGGAAGCTAAACCAGGAGCAATCCTGTCCCACACCTGATTTAGAAATATAAAATCTTTAAGGTTAGTATCTAGCTCTATATGGAAATTCTGTCCAGTGGATGAATAACTAGCAATTATAGTAGATTAATGTACCATAGCACCAACAACTGTCAAACATGTTTTCTTAAAGTAGTAAACATATCAAAGCATATGGAAATTCATTTGAAGTCTCGAGACAATTATAGCTGGAATTATAAAAACTTAGCTGACCTTCTCCACCACTTCTTTGTCAATAACACTTTTGCCCAAATCATCACGAGCCACTGCATAAAGGACCCAAGAGGACAAGAGCATTAGGATGTACAAATTACCAAGGTACATTTAGAATATTTGTTTAGTCGTTCATAGTTGGCAAACTTGAATAAGTACCCAATAGCACCCATGTTCATATCATATTTTCCTTCTAGGTCTTACTCTTAAACACGATTCCAACTTCACCATGTACTCTAATCCATAGGTAGTATATTATAATTTATAAATAATGAATCATAAACGAGATCATTGCTCTTTTAAGAAATTGATTGACATTACATATGAAATCCTAACTATAATTTAAGAAAGCACTACACAAAACAACCCGGTACATGGTTTCTAGGGTTATATGAACAGTGACTTCCATTTTATATAAATCTAAATGAAATAGTAGGAGCAATAACTAAAGCAAAGCAAAAAACACGTGAAATACAAGAAATTTCAGAAACAATACATCATCGTACCTTCAAAAACTGGCTTAATACTGTCAACTCGAGCCTGCCACTTATCATTCTCTATGGCCCATCGAAATCCCTGCAAGTATATGATGTGAAAGTGTTGAAATTGTTGTTTCAGAAGCACATCTTGTTAAATATAATCCTCATTCAATAATTCAATGTCACCTGAACACCAATCAGAGGAGCAACCACAGCATAGCGCGTATCAACAGCTGCAGCAAACCATGCATGCATTCCTGAATCAAGGAATAATGTAAGTGATGTGTCACAACAAACTTGGTATCCAACATATTCCTCTCAACTTCTCTCAACCAACCTCCAAGTGATATTCCAGTAATTCCTATCCTAGAGGGGTCTATATCTTCTCTCTCTGTTAGATAATCGGCCAATTTAATCAAGTCCCACACCTGCCAGATCAAGGAACAATAGTATAATACATTATTTCTAAACCAAAGTAATCATGGTTCAAACTGCGCTAATGCTTTTATCGATGGAGCTACAGGTTAACCAAATCAGTTGGGGCACAAAGTGGCTAAGTTAAACAACAAAGTAGCATGATAAACAAGGAAGGAATTTACCGTGTCGTATATGAATGGCATTGTGTCTCCGGTTTTCCATGCGGATATAAGAGCCTGTCATTTTTACCCCAAGGGTTAACAAACAAAAGTGAAAAACAAATTATCAGTTTTGAATTTATAGGGACTACTTATGTTTCTCTCTGTGAAGGATTTGAAGTAGTAATATTGCAGAAAAATAGTTTTCAGTCAAAAAACAATAGTTAATTTCTTTTATATATAAAGATGTGGGAAACCCCTAATATGGACCTCTTTTTTTAGGGTCCACCCACGGTTCTAGCTAAATGACTTGCAATAGTGGGTAAACACATTTCCTTCCCAATTTACATGGATGGCCTCATGAATCTTTACCGTGATCGAGCTTTTGCAATCAAAACCAGCAAATCATCTAATTCACAACAAATCTTTAGCTCAATCCTCGCCATCCAAAATGGTTTATGGTCATAAACCTCATTCCCTTTAAGCCGAACTGAGATTCCATTGCAACTCTAGTATTTGAATAAGGCCTTAAACACAAGATAAGCTTCAATCCGTTTTTTGAGAAAAAGGGCAAACGACGCTATCGTGATTGCAACTGTTAATACTTTCACGCTCTCCACATAAACAACTACAGTCAACATCTCCTTGATAATCACTTTCGTACAAAACCCAAAGTCAAGTTCGTTAAACGGAACAAAATTAATGGCTCCATGGACCTGGGATGTTATGCAGAGAAAACGTCATGTATCGGTGCTTTACGAATTAGCGGTCGTGACGGGTCAAGCATTTCGGAGCAAACCGTTTTTCTTATAATCTAGATTTCTTAGACCCGTTCGAGTTTTTAACGAAGAGATTGAAGCATTATGTGGTTGAAACATTCTTTGTGTGGAAGTTGTTCATCCTGTTAAACTTGAAAGGGATGGAAAAATAACAGAAAGGTGAATTGTGCCAAATGTATACGGGAGTGGAAGTGTAATTACCTGCTATTGAAGGTCATTTACTAAGGACCATGGGTGGACCCTTAAAAAAAAGGTCCATAATAGGGTCTCCGAAAGATGTGATGAACAGAAAAACATAAATATAAATGACAGCTTATTCAAAATCACTAAAATGTCATTTTGTTTTAAATTAAAAATCAAATTGCTATTCTGGAATTCATTTGAAGATCAAAATCTAATTCTGAACTAATAATTTACTTTATGTGTATTGTGTAATATAATTTATTTCAGCTACTTTGAATAAGTTGCACTTCATTTTTTTGTGTCCGTGTAAGTGCTGCATAGATTTTTTTTTTCTCCAAGTAAATTGAAGTTTGAGCATCAGCTAAATCTTTTTCCTAAATAACATAGTGCAATTCATTGATTGAAAAATATATACAACCAACATTCACGGTCTGACAGAACACTTACGTTGACTTCTATTTTCTAGTTATTATCAATATCTATGTGTCCGTGTAAGTGCTTCACAGATTATAACTAAACGTAAGCAGAGGAAAGCGAATACATACATCACGATAGGTGGTTGAGTTCTTTGCACGTTCACCATGGTAACGAGAATCAACCGAAATTGCTATATATCCTCGTGAAGCATATGCCTGAAACACGAAGACCAAAAATGGAAACCAAAAGCCAGAAAAACCGACGATTATAATAAATCATAAATCCTTTTTATTATAAGCTAGCTAATCAAACATGATAAATCCTATTTCATAGGAGTAGAACAAAATGAGTGATGAATGAAGCTGGGAAAATGTAGTAAGCAACCTTAAGCAACGGACGTAGATATTCTTTATACTTGTTTGTACTATGAAGGAAAACAACTGCAGGTCTTCTTGTCTGCTTATCAATTTGCTTCAAGCTCAAAATCAACACAGGCAACCGTCCTTGATCTCCTTCCTACAAAATCAACGAATATTTCAACGCCGTATGAAATCAAATTAATTAGTTAATTATAATAACTACCTATGAAGTATGGATACGGACACAAACACAACTAATAATTTGAAAAAATCACATAATTCAGTGTAATTACAAGTGTCGGTGTCGTGTCGGTGTCAGACATGACCGGTGTCCGTGCTTCATAAATAACTACCTCTATTGTTAAGTAGAGATTCTCCTCCTTTAACAAATCTTTCTTTGGACATGATTTCATAATCTCCTCATCAGTTGATCGAAGAGAGCTATGAACCACTGGTTTTGCGACTTGGACGGTTAAAGGAACTGAAACAAACATATATAACAAACGAATTTCATAATCAAAGAATCGTTAAACAATCAATACATATAGTGATCGAGATTGTGGAATTGTTGCACCTTGAGGAGGTCTATTGCTACGGAGGATTTGAAGAAACTCTGATCTGAATTTGGTCTGTTCATCAATGGCGTCATTTTCTTCCATTTTCGTTTCGATTTCGCGGTTTATGGGTCTGGTTACTCGTGTTGCATGAGTTTTGAATATATAATTAGTTGTAGCAGTTAGAGGGTGACGAAGGAGGCACGTGTGGCTTAAAAGAGTTAGCACGTGCAGTTTTGGGAGTGGGTTAGCACTAGCAGGTGCGACTTTCATCGTTTTGCTGAATGAACGAACGCAAACCCAGTAGATACGGTGGGTTGTACTAATTATGGGTAGCTTCCTCCGATTGTCTCGTTCCTTTTATCTGCAAGAAGACAAAATTATTTGCTTTTCTCACCACTTATTTTCTCTCTCATTATTTATTACTATATTCCCTCTGCTCTCGTACAATACCGTAGTTATTTATTATAGAGAATCACAAACACAAATAAATTAAGGCTCTGATTTTGATTGATTACCAATTCAAAATTGATTTACATCGTCAACTCATCACAATTAAATTTAAAGAAAAAATAATTATATAAAATGATTAAATTATTTTTATTATTGTTCTCATTTAAGTGAGTATATCTAACCTTTATTTATTTATGTTTTTGTTTATATAAGACTTGCTCTGTTATTATAATCAAATACTTGCATTATTTTTTCTTTAGATTTATTGAAAAACCAACATATTTGATTTATTTATTAAAAACAAACATATCTGATTTATTATAATCATAATCATTATATTTAAATGGTTAACGATACTATCCATAGAATGAATCAATCAGATTCTATTTACGTTTCGGTCGAACTTAATATTATCAGAGTTTTTGAAAATTGAAAAGTCAAAACCAAAAAAAATTATAATCTATATATGTCAATTATTAAATGAATCTAGAAAAAAAAACAAATTTTTTGTTTATAATAATGCATAGAGTTCTCTAATTATAAGACTTTTTTAAGAAAAAAAATTGTACTTTTTTTATAAGATTCTTTTGGTATTTCCAATTACATTTATTATTTTTTTACCAACATACCCTTATTTCCTTCAATCAACAATAAATATTATATTAAAAACATAAACTAACTCTTCATCTTAAAGATAAAATTATAAAAACAATAGTAATTATATACAAATTTAACATTACTGCCAACTATATATATAGGGACATTGGTAGTATATATTACTGTGAGTAGGGGTGGGTCGGGCCCGAACTGCCACACAGACCAACACCCGCGGGTGCGATACATCTAACCACTTCCGCCCCTTTGATTGATGCGGTTTGATTGGATATGGGTTGATCGGGTCACGGTTCACCCCAATCGGATTTATGCGGGTTAGATCTTAAAAGTCCAGATTTTTCTTCAGATGAAGCACATAGAGAGGAAAACAAAAACAAAACTTAGATTAAAAATAGAAAAGCCTCAGATATGAGGAAGAGAGGATAGAGAAAGAGGAGGGTTGATTTCAATGATGGTATTGCATGAATATCTTCTTGCTTCCACATATGCAAGACAAGAAGAAAAGAGAAAAGAGGCAAAGAACATGGTTGAAGAAAGTAGGAGAGAACAGAAGGGTGAGTTTTTTTTTTTACATTTGGTTTGATTCCAAATAGAGTGAGGTTTTTGTTTGATTCAGATATGTACAATTTTTAAAGGAAACAATTGATTTAAAAAATAATAAATGCAATATAGAGAAATGGAAGTGAAACCTTTCAATTTTCTTTTCAACATCTGTTATTCTCAATGTTTCAAAATAAGTGTCGCTATAGCGAAAAAAAATACTGTTTTAAAATAAATATTATTATTAATTTTCAATGTAATAATAACTTTTTCTTTTCAATTATACCCTCCGATTAATACTCTGCACACTACTTCTAAAGTATTACTTTTAAAACTAACCAATAGTTAATAAGGATAATTTAGTAAAATAATCATTCTCTTTCTTTTATTCATTGCATTTTTTAATATGTGTGTAAAAGTCTAAAACGACACTCATTTTGAGACGGAAGGAGTATTTTTTTTACGTTTTTAGTTATTATTTTTTAAGGACGTTTTTTTTTTGGCAAGTGGCAACCATTTGTTTATATTTCTATTGGTCAAAGCAGCAATAATAGATAATGAATCTGTATTATTATAGCAATTATATGTATTTAGGGATAATAAATAATAGAGATTTGTATTGGAAAGCCAAATCTCTATGCATTTACAGCAATAAATAATGAATGTGTACTATTTTCCCTGTTAAATGAATATTGTTGACCCTTAGTTATTCGTTCTTATTAATAATAAATGCTTTTTATGCTCAGTATAATATGTTACTCGGGTGGGTTCGGACACCGCCGGTCCTATTTTTTCCACCCGAACCCGCCCGCACTTACCCTTAGTTAACCGTGATCTTTGGCCCGTGAACCCGAATGACCCGTTATGAACCGTCCAAAACGAAAAAAATCACTCGGTTAGACCGGGTTTGGTCGGACCCGGTTTTTTTGTCCACCTCTAATTGTGAGTTCTACTATGGTCTATTTTCATAAGTGGGTCACTATGGATCAGTATTTAAAATTATTATAAATAAAAACTCATGATTCTTCTCATATCTACATTTAAGATAATGATTTGATTGATGTCGGTTTAATGCCTACTACGTATTTAGTTTTCGTTGTTTTAATCAAATGATATAATTAAATCACTATTTCAATCGTAAAAATAAGAAGGATCGCTAATATATACTATCAAGAGACAATGTTTGTCGTCATTGGAGTTTTAAATATATTTTCTAGTTTATAGTAGATTTAGAGAAACCATTATAAATGATTTAGAGGTCAACGAGTTGGATTCAAATATGGTGTATGATATAACATTATGGCGTAATTTGGTCCATGTAGCCAACCTTATTTAGTACGATAAGGTTTGATTTTTGTTGTTGTTGTATTAGTCCATAGTAGACCACTTATGATAGTGATTCATATTAGAATTTCTCTCAATAATACTATATGTAAAAGGGATACACAATTTTAGCTAGTTTTATTCTTCTATTTTTACCATTTGTTTAAAAAATAATAATAATATCTCAACTATTTTGACATCCATTGGCTGCAACATCTATTGAAAGTTTGAAACACTCCAAAAATATTATTAAAAAAAGAAGAAAAAAAAGATACCAAAATACTTGGAGGGAGTAGACAAGGATAACCAGCATAACTTAACATCTACCTCATTAAAATTGTCGAGAAAATCTATAAAAGTAAAACTTTGGCAAAGAAAAAAGAGTATAGATATAAAAATAAAAATAAAATGGAAAAAAGAACCCTTACAAATACATTATCTTCTTCTTTCAAAAAATAAAAAATACATTCTCTTCTTATCATTCTTTACTTCAAATATAAATGTCACCTTATTCTCTATTTTATTTTATTTTTACACTTAAAATATATTCCATCAATTCATTTTTAATTGATGTTTTAGAGCTTTCTATTAACACACAACCAATAAACTTTATTATATTTTACATAACTATATTTTTTTCTTTTTATAACACCTTTAATTATTTATTATCTTATTCTATCTATTAAGTTTTTTTTCCTAAGCAAGGAGTAAGGACAAACATCAGGAGGAAACACCGACATCCTAACCAGGTTGATACCCCCGGAAACTTCCGTCCTATGCCGTCAAACTCTAAAATTTTATTTAAAAAAAACGAAAAATATATACAAGAAGAGGGGAGACTAGGCCAAAACCATTAGAAGAAAAACAAACAGAAAACAGAAAATGCAGAAATTGATTACTACAGACTAAGGAAACTTGTAGTTAGGCAAACCAACTCTGTGACGAAAGAATTCCATATGCAACTCCACCGGAAGCGTGTCTAACCAATTTGAACCTTGAACAACATGACCCAAATAAATTCATTGGGCATATGGTGAAGGGTGACCCCTTGTGCGGGTGTTATGTGACAATTTTTCTAACACTTGTTTTTTCTTTGCTTGTTGTTGCTTCTTGGAAAGAAACTTGAGTGAATCCTTCCTCCACAGTCCGTTGGTCATATTCACGAATTCTAACCCATAAATTCAAGTCGTTATGGACATTTTTGGAAATCTAAACCTCACGGTGCTTAGCAAGGGCAACCCGAACTGGCTGCATAGTGTTATCATTCATAATCTCAACATCTGTATCATCATTGGCATTAGTTTTTGTGGTGTACGCCACTGTTTGGGTGTCAAGGGGCAGAGATGCGGTCTGCTCCATATGTTCTATTAATACAACTTATGTGGCAGGATTACACCTTAAGGATTCTCTTCATCTCTGGTTGATATATCTTTAATATTTTTTTTTCTTTAAACAATGTATCTTTGTGCAACCGTGAAGAATAATCTTTCAAGTCTTGCGAGACTTAAATTGATGACAAATGTTTCCTAATTTTTTTAACATTGTTGTATACTCAAGATTAGATTCGAACTTGTTTCATGGAAGCGTTTTTGGATCACTTATTGTTCTGCTTTTATTTCATGACAACCATTTTTTGAATAATCCTCTAAATATAAATTTTTTAAATGACTAATTACTAAATTTGTTATGAAAAAATAATCATCTCGTCATTGAGTCTTTTATCATCTAAATTATATATAAATAAAATTAATTTTGACCTCGAGAGATAGATAATTCATTGATATATCTTTTTCAGAGATCAAATTTATTATGCTTACCAAACAAAATAATCATGTCTTCTATTGAGAATACATGACAGAATAGGGACATGGGTAGTTAATATCAACGAAGCTTCAGCTCATGGCTTTATCATGATCAAATACTATTATTGTGTTCTTTGTTACAGTAGTACGTTTTTTTTTTGAATGATTGTTACAGTAGTACTTATTTGTCATAATGTTAACAAGATGATAACAAAAAATTGAGGAAGCGTTATTACACTCCAGTGAGAGAGTCAATAACAAACATGTATCAATACTCAATATGATCCAAATTCTAAAGGAAGATGTCTCGAAAAATATTAAGCAAGTGGTACCAAGATATAGTGAAAACATGTGAGACCCCACCAATCACCATTTAAGGTTTAAACTCGTATAGATTCCCTCAACTTGAAAATACACAAGTGAGTTTTAATAGTGAGATCTATCACCCTGATGTTGAATTCCGACATGAAATGATATGAATATGAGTACTTGTGCCTTATAGCGGCTATATTTCGGAGATAAGTTTGTACGACCAAAAATGGGTTTTCGGTGGACATTACATAGTGTTATCAATATCCT
>Ga0209282_1001408_pt1 | contig 13185 bp, 10 predicted proteins | sample Mtrugardesep15_FD_187529 | JGI IMG/M metagenome (GOLD analysis project Ga0209282, IMG submission 187529) | Root nodule microbial communities of legume samples collected from California, USA - M. trunc garden sep15 (SPAdes) (version 2) | ecosystem: Host-associated > Plants > Roots > Nodule...
CAATGCTAGGAAAAATCACCAACGAATAATGGTACAATTACATACACGATTTTTCTTTCTCCATTGATTTATTTTTTCATCATAAATCATGCATGACATCTCTTTTCTCTATTTCCTTTCTATCTCTCTTCTTTCAATGAGTTAAATGGTTACCAAATGATCTTTCAAAAGTTTACAAGTAAAAATTAGTCAAAAATAAAAGTTTCAAATAAAGATTCTTTCATATTCACCATGATATATAATAAATTAGGTGAAAGAGAAGAAAAATTAGTCAAAAATAATACATATATAATAAAAAAAATTCAACAAGTGATAGACAGATAGAGACAGTGGAAGTATAAAAGCAACTGAAAATATGATACATGAGAAATCATATACTCTTGAGTTTGGTCCCGTGCTGTGTTTCTCATGCTAACACTGCTTTCAACTTGCTCTAAACCATAACTATACGCCACAATGGCACAAGCCCAAAGTCAAAAAAGAAAATTAACTTAACAGATTTTCACTCACGAGATGTTCGTCCCATAACACCAACTCTTCACTCAAAGCAGTGGCTTAGCTTCCACAAACAAACCATCAACACAAAAAGTCACCTTTTCATGAGGTGCATGTGTCCCTCCCATTACACACATATAAAAACTACACCAACAATTTATTAAAACTAAGAATCCAAATTGAGCTAGCTTAATTGTTTTGCTAAGCATACATTATAGCAGAAAAAGTAATGGACAAGAAACCTATGAATTCTTTCCCAGCTCATTTTATGGACATACATGATGAAGTTTTATCCGAAGGAGATGAAGAAGGGACGATAAAAAACGAAGAAAATGAAGAGAAGAACTTGAAGAAACCTACAACGAGAGCTAGAGAAACGAAGAGAAACCATAGAAGTATTAACAGACAATTTTCACTTGAGACGGGTTTTTCTGTTCTCAACAGAGAAAGAAAAGGTAAAGATGAGAGGAAGGTTTTGACAAGAAGTGGAACTAGCTTAGGAGGGGCAAATAAGTTTGGTTTGGAAGGACATAAAAGAGATTTCAGTATCTTCAAGACGAAATCTACTCTTAGTAAGCAGAATTCTTTGTTGCCGAGGAAAGTAGAGAAGGAGTTGGAGTCTCAGAAGATTAATGGTGCTTCTGGGGTGGATGATGATTCTGTTAATGCAAGTGTTCCTGCTGGTAGATACTTTGCTGCTCTTAGAGGACCTGAGTTAGATGAAGTCAAGGTGAGACACAAACACTGCTAGTAACGTTTAACACTTTTACTTCAAGTTGCATGCAAGCATGCTAGCTAGTAGCTATATGATGGATATCTTTGAATCTTTCTATAGATCCAGTTTAGTCCTAAAATTATTTCTAAAGAGATTAACATGATCAGATATTTTATATTTAATTTCTAAAATCGGTTTAAAACTTCGTTAATGTCATACATCAAATTGTCAAACACCTATAATTTTATAAGCTAAATTTGTGATTCATTCATACTTCTTATTGCATGCAATTTACTCTGATTCATCCATATTTCTCTAACCATGTGAAAGTTGTATGAAATGGAATTAACTATAATGAGCAAAATCACCAATCCAAATAAATATAATTATTTTATAAGCAAGACAAGTCGTTGATATAAATTTGGGGCTAAACTAAACAGAAGGTGTGTCACCACTCACCAACATGGGGTAGCACAAGTGATAGATACTTGGGTTTGTTAATCATTTGGTCGGAGGTTTGACCTTGACCAGCGAGCGCGTATGAAAAACATATGTTAGAAGAGGTCAAACACTTAAAAAAATATCAGATATCTAAGAACCTAGTGTACATAGTTGCGCATGAGGATAGATTGGTTTGCCAAAAAATTAAACAGGTGTGTCAAAGTTTACCAATACAAAGTCTGAGCTTAGTATCAATTATCAAACAATACACGACTGAGACAAAATCCTTAACTATGCTTAGTCTAAGTTATTGATTCCACGCCCGAAAGGAAAACCAAGCTAAAAGGATATCTTATATGGTGGTAATCGTACTATTAAAAACTGTGTTTCAGATCAGAAATCACCACTAGTATGTATATATAGATCAATTAATGTTGTGCGTACATTTGACACAGGACTATGAGGACATACTTCTCCCCACAGATGAGCAGTGGCCCTTTCTCCTTCGGTTTCCAATCGGATGTTTCGGTATCTGTCTAGGACTAAGCAGCCAAGCGGTTCTATGGCTTAACCTGGCAACAAGCCCTGCCACAAGGTTTCTCCATATTTCTCCGGATATCAGTTTCTTAATATGGTTGTTATCTTTAGCAGTACTAATAGCAGTTTCTATCACCTATATTCTCAAATGCATATTCTACTTTGAAGCAGTCAGAAGAGAGTATTTCCATCCAGTTCGTATCAACTTTTTCTTTGCCCCTTGGGTTGTCTGCATGTTTTTGGCCATCTCTGTACCCTCTAGAATAGTCCCACGACAAACCCTTCACCCTGCCATTTGGGTCACTTTCATAGTACCATATTTTCTCCTTGAACTCAAAATATATGGCCAGTGGCTTTCTGGAGGCAAACGACGTCTTTCTAAGGTTGCAAATCCCTCCAACCATCTTTCTGTATCTGGTAACTTTGTTGGAGCAATTCTAGCTTCAAAAGTAGGTTGGAAAGAACCTGCTAAGTTCTTTTGGGCTGTTGGCTTTGCACATTACCTCGTGGTGTTTGTTACATTGTATCAGAGATTGCCAACAAGTGAGGCCTTGCCTAAAGAACTGCATCCTGTGTACTCCATGTTTATTGCCGCTCCCTCCGCGGCTTGTATTGCTTGGCAGAGTATCTATGGAGAGTTTGATGGGATATCCAGAAATTGCTACTTCATTGCCTTGTTTCTCTACATTTCACTTGTCGTCCGGATCAAATTCTTCACTGGTTTTAGGTACAATATTTTCACCATCAAAATATAATTCAACTTAGGTTCAATTTCAATAATCTAGGTTTTTGGAAAACAGAGTATACATGATTGAAGGGGTGCAAAAGAATAACTATGTCGTTTTAATTGACAGGTTTTCAGTGGCGTGGTGGGCTTACACCTTTCCGATGACAACCGTATCAGTGGCAACCATCAGGTATGCAGAGGCGGTCCCTGCCTACATAACTAAGGGTCTTGCTCTTGGCCTTGCATTTATGTCATCAACTATGGTTTCTGTTTTGTTTGTGTCCACTCTTCTGCATGCCCTCTATTGGCGCACTTTGTTCCCAAATGATCTTGCTATTGCCATAACGAAGAGGAAGCAAGGTGGGGAGAAGAAACCCCTGAAGAAGGCCTATGACATAAAGCGTTGGACAAAGAAAGCTCTGACCAAGAATTCAGAGAACAAAGATAATAGTAAGAATAATGGCTACAACAGCCAATGCGATAATAGCAATGTCATTGCCTAGAATGAGTAGCAGAATACTCCAATATTGCCATTATAATTCTAATGTGGGATCAGTTGAGGATTTATATTATCTTGAGCATATTATGCTCGACAGAGTTATATTTGAATGGTATTTGTGTTTAAAAAACTTGAAATGATTCATAATTGTCTAATTTTAGCTATTTCATTTGTTAGACTTTAGCTACCTTATCAATTTCTTTTAATCAGCATTTCGCTCATTGGTTAAGAGATTGATAGAAACAAAGGCACGAAAATCACCAAACTCAAAGTCAACCAAGTGAAACCCATGGTTATTGATTCATCAGAACTCGGTCAATTTGTTTTTGAGGAAACAATGCAATCATTAATCACATCATATCGATGCATAATGATTAAATAATTTCTTCTTTAATATGAAAAATCTAAAATATATGGTTAAACCAAACAAGAGTAAATAAATTTCCTTCTTTTTTTTTATTAAATAAATTACTTTAAAAACAAAAGATAAGCTTAAGAACAATGCAACTCTTGCCTTTAATGATTTACTTTTTCAATTGATTTAATGATTGTGAAGCTATGATCAGTATCAGTCAAATACAAGCTATGCACCTTGACATGTTAATTTCTAAAACTTCCTAAGATTCTTTTTACAGTAAGAACCATCTCTCATCAGATAAGAGTTAGCCGTCTGTCAGGTTCAACTATGTACCGTCAATCTACACATACATCAGCAGCAAAATTTCAAGTCAGATGCCCATACCAAAGCTGGATGCATATTGCCCTCTCACTGTCACCGAATTCCCAAGCTCCTGGATCATTTCAGTTAGAAAGCTGAATATAAAAGGAAACCTTTTTCTTTTTGCAAGCGGGCATGAACAATCAAATGTGTTAATTAAACACGAAAAGTAGCATCAGTGGTAAATACCTCCTTGCACTTAACAGACTGTGGCAACCACCATTTCCATGATGAATTTGCTTTGTTCCAAAAGTAAAAGGCTTCTCCTACATAATTTGTGTCAGCTAGATGATCAAATTTATCATACATGGTGTATCACTAAAGAATAGAAATATATTTTGCAAACAACAGCAATATATGAAAAGAATAGACAGAAGAATAGGGCTCAACAAAATTCATGCTCTTCAGAGTTCAGACACTACTATACTTAATATTTACCTCTTGATCTGGACGAAAAGAATTTAATATATTTTCTTTTGAATCCTTGCCCTAAGAAACAAATGACTCAATACAATGCCAAGAGAAATGGAAAATAATCCAAAGAGCATCACATGTAATTCAAAATTATAGAGGGTAAACCTTTCTGCACATCCTGGATTGTTGAGGCAGTTTGAAATGAGATCCATTATTTGGCTGGCCTTCAGATGTCAGAGACAACTAACAACCAAGAAAATAGAATGATTGAGAATAGTGGAAGGTGTGTATCATAATGATGCAAAAACACAAAATCTGCCCATGGACCACTATAATTTATTCAAGAAAAAAAGGTAGCTAAATAAAAGAAAAAGTTCACCTTGCTAAATAGTTCAATAGGAAGGTTATGCTGAATCCCCTTTTCAGTGTGTGAATTAAATTCCTGTATGAATTGTAGCAATATGGTTAATAAAATTTTCCATCAGGAAAAATATAATAGGACAGTAAAACAGCTTTCTATCTGGAAAAAAATATAAAAGGATGATAAAACCTATGATAAAATTATGCCTCACCATTGGAACTGTAGTTTCCTTGTTGGTATTTAAAACACCAGCATGCTCTTTATTAGATAGTATCTGCATTCAAACATTTTGGAGTTAAATATAGCAAATCAATAAACAACAGGAGAATGAAAGATAAAACTAAGGCGTAAGCGTCTTTTTCATCTGTGCATGTATACCAATTTTTGCTTTTAGTCGATGGAAAATTATCGTTTGTTTGTGATCCTTGAATTGTGCAAAGAAGAAGAAACCCTAATGCCATGCCATCATCCAACTTAGATGTTATGTGGCTTCACTAATCTTTCATGTGGTGTATGATCATATGGACATTTGTCAGTCGTGCTAGCATTTTCTTAATGAATGTTGAGGGTAAGGACCAAACTAAAAGCAAAATCTGGTATATGTGCAATGATAAAAACGATATATGCACTCTACGGCATTTCACAAAGCCTTTTTGGTCATCTCCTTCATAGGTAGCCCCTTTTGAGCCACCAACAACCATGCACGGATGGATACCAATTGACAAGTATCCAAAAAGTTGGGGAACCCTCCCTTAAAAATAGCTCTAAAGAGGTAGAACCAAGTCACTTTAATACTCTATGGAACATCTCATACTACTCGATGTGGGGCTTGGACCACTATAATACCAAGTCTCCATCAGAATATTGTTCTAGAATATAACAATTTGACAATAATAGGTTTAAGACCGAATGTTAAACTAAAAGAATGAGATAATAATCAATGTTTCATTATAAAGACATTAAATTAATCAATTCAAGTTTTGTTACATTTGTCATTGAAGTCTAAGATTGTATAAACAAATTTAAATGGAGAAAACATGGTTAAAATAAGAAATTTAAAAGTACAACTCATCCATCATTTGAATTTTTTTATTCAAATGCATAGTTTTTCCACATTATCTTTGCCAAAATTTATAAATGATGACTCGTTACCTTCTTATTAAGAGGCTGAGCTTTAAAAATATGATTAAACCCCAATCCATCATACTTTGGGGCACCCATGGCAGGCCTACGGAAAGATAGAATTCTGTATTAGCACCATAGTTTTGTGAATTGTCAAAGTTACAATGAGCTTTCATGATGGCATTTGTTACCTTCTAGCATCCTTGATTCTATGTTCAACAGAATTATGCTGGTCCCAACCCTGCAACAAGAGAACTTGGTTTCTAAAAGGCCATTCATATCTATCATGTAACAGGAAAATAAACATAATATGCAAATACATCATAAAAAAGTAATAAATGTTTCTCCTATATAAACTTCAACTAGATATAAGAACATGAATGACATGCATGTGGTTAAAATTGTATCAACTAAATTGACCTTATCAGAATCATTGCAGTGATGTGAAGCTGAGGTAGCAGATGTGTGTTGTATGGCCCTCTCCGAAGTCTTCAAGTGAAATTCCTGAGAAGTTGACATAGAAAACATGAACTTCAATATTTTTAATGCCAGAAAAAATTGATTTCCTGATTAATTGCTATCTCGGTTCTTTTCCTTATTATGATAATGAAATTATGATATAGATGAGAGGATATGAAGAATAAAAAAAACTCCATTCTTACTCGAAATTCTGGCAAGCGTGGAGTGCTCCTTTTGGGAAGCGGCAAGGAAGGAGCATCGAGAATCTAGAATATGAACATAATTAGAGAAGATGATGGCCATTATGCATAAGTTAACCAGATTATAGAAATTATATCTACAACATGTACTAACCCTCCTATTTAATGGGCGAGCTTTGAACCTGGGGGCAGCCACTGTCATGTGCTCTGCTTCTCCAACAATTTTGGGTCTGTTGAGCACAAATATTTCTCATTGTCTAATTTCTATTATCTCAAGAGGAAAATTTATCATAAAAATTTCATGATACGCTACTCATCCAAAACCACAAACCTTATCCTTTGTGCTCTGTGTGCTGTTTTTAGGTCAGGCTCTCTGGGAATAGTAAGCTTCAGCTTGGAACAAACAGAGTTTTGCTCAACATTTACAGCCTGCAACAGGTGAATGTATAGAGTGGATCAGGCAAATCTCTTTCACACCTCTTAAAAAACAAGACCCTTAGAAGATAGGAATCAGTCTGGCTATTCCCATTTGAAGTTTAGGTACTCAATAGAGGATCCCTAAATAATTGAAAAATTTCCACTCAACAATAGTCCTGTATTAGGACAACAAAAATAATACATATTTTATTTCATACAAATAGAGTACTTGACAATTTTGCCAAGGCAGGATTTAAGAAATATGCATTAGGATTCATACCCGCGTAGGTTTCTTGTGCACAAAATTAGTTTGCTGCTTCGCATCAGTAACCTGTCATAGAGAAGATATAGTAAGAATTTCAAATCCCGCCCAAAATAAATACGATAAAATGTTATCTAAGCCCCATTAAACATGGGAAGCTAGAATATAATTCCACTCATGTATTTTGGTATGAGAACAACACAACCCATCTTGCCAATCCAATTGACCCAGACTATTCTGGTCAGGCTGACGAGAAATAACTTGTTCTAACTATTGGGTCTCATTCAATGAACCAATATTGACAAGGGATGACTTTGGGCCAACCAATATTGACAAGGGATGACTTTTGGGCCAACCTTCTACTACTAAAATCACACTTTTTTACAATGATATGGTGCCGTTTTTCCTCTTGGTAGTGTCCTAAAATGAAAGGAGATAAATAATCATTCTATTTATAGAGGCAAATTAATTGGGTCAATCACTACATGACCTTCATTGTTCCAGTTTTATATTGTTACTTTATTTTGTAGATACACTATCAATTTGTTATTTTCTTTAGCAATATACCGCCAATATACATATATAATATTCTATTTTAATGTAGGTATATTCATGTCATTTACTAAATACACTATCTTTCCTTTCAATTTCTTTCAACTTTCATTCATACCAAACAACTAAAAAATCATCTAGCTTTCCATTCATTTTCTATTCACTTTCATTCCTTTGAATCCTTTCACTATCTTTTCTCTTACTTCTTTCCTTCCACTTTCTTTTCTCATTCAAACCAACCATAGACATCTCCATCATCCATTATTTCCAGTCTAAGCTCTGGTTTAGGTCTAGAGAATTAGTCCAATAAAAAATTAGGGGCTTGTGAGGAATAAACAAACAAAACCCATTATAACGAATCCCACTACCACCTCTAGATGTTACACAGTGTTGGGTGTTATTTGGAACTTACAGGGAAATGCACAAAATTTTACTGCATTTCATAGTCAACTTTATGATCAATCTCTAATATATACCGCAAACTGACAAATATAAATGCAGTTTCTGCAAGTATTATAAATTCAGAGGAGGGAGAATATAAAAATTTACAGACCTTGCGCAAATGACCACCCTCTAGTTTCTGCCGTTTTGCAGCTTGGCTTTCTACTCCGGAGGACGTAGATAAATTCATTTCATTCTGAGTTAGTGGCTTCCGAAATCTGAGAATTGAAGAGTTGACGACATAACATTATGCAGGTTTTTAAAGCACCAGGAAAAAGGTAAAGGAACAAATGTAGTAATACTTACTAAAAACAAATGACTTCAAAAAGAATAAAGAATAAAATGCACACCCAAGTTACCAGGCACTTAAATTGATACACCCGGTTGAGAAAACAAAGACACTGTGGGAGAATGCATTATTAACATGGAACATTTCAAAAGGAATAGCAATTTACAGCGCACTCTGCTACCACATACACCCCACCCCATGGGCTGCAAAACAATCGTGTCTATTTAACTATGAAGAAAGGATATGCTGTTCTAATAATCACCTTGAACCAACATTTTTAGCTGGACCAATTTGCCTAGCCCGTTGAGTAGCTGTAGGTTTCATTAATGATGAACTCTTTGGCACATCAGGTTTAAAATTAGAATTCAAACTGTTACCAGTTGCTTTGCTGCCACGTGTATGTCCTAGAAAAGAGAGAAATAGATGTCATGAAAAAGGGAGAATATACACGTTGAGGTATAGGAAAAAGTATAGTGACGTGTGTGTGTGGAGAGAGAAAGCTAGAGAATAGCAAACACATAATGATAGAAATAACAAAAGTAGAGTCTAAAACACGGTTATGTGATAGATATAAAACCATTCTACTTTAACAGCTTAAGCTTTGGGGAAAACTAGTTTTTGACATAGTTATAAATTTGATCCTTGCCGCCAAACATAATTCATAACCAAATTACATTTCAACACAGCATAAAGTGGACTAATACATTCTTCCTATCTTAAACTTTTGGGAGAGTCAATCCACGGTGTCATGGAATTTTGGTTCATATAAAAATTACCATGGTACAAGAAACAAATGCAATATAAGAACCTTTAACTGTAAATTGAGATTAAAGAAAGGTATTGATGGTGCTAAAGTTGTAGTTGTGCAACGAACAAATTGATGGTTGGATTCACATAAGGATTGTAAGATGCTAACTTGCTAAGACACTAAACAAATCTACCGTCCTATTGTTAGAACAAAGACCATCGTGTCATACTTATTACGCAAAGGTAATTGCAGTGGCCTCATACCATTGTTGTATAAAATCCCAGCCATCAAGCAAGAGATTTTTTAACCAAATGCTTTCAAATCTAACAATTATAAAGTAGAAGGCACCATCAACAAGCCAAGAGTCATAGCCTTTCTAACTAAACCCTAATAGAATACTGAAAATGTTTCTAAAATCATCAAATGTCAAGACAAATGTATTATATTTAAGCCCATTACAGAACAAATTTCCCCAATTTACTTCCTCAGTGTTTTTGTTCATTTGGACCAATTACAACCAGTTATTCTTCCAGCTGAATTGGCATTTATACTGAGAACAAAATTACTGTTGCAGTTATTTACGAATGATGGTGAATAACTAAAACATTAGGCTAAGACTTATGCAGATCCAAAGCAGGTACATTTTATTAGCAAAAAGAACATGGGAACTGGGAACACCTCAAATCTCAATACACATTCCATATAATTAATCACGTGACTAAAGCACCAACATAGGGACCCTACCAGACCCCGGAAAAAAAAAAAAACTGATTTCCAATCTCCTAGTTCTTAAACACTAACAAAAACAAACAAAAGAAGGTGCATTACACAAACAATGATATAATAAGTCATGATATATACAAATATATCCAATTCAGTCCCTGAAATTGTTGGACTGTATCAATCTAGTCCCCACAAAATCAATTATCTAAAATGACCACTAAAATTCCAAGATACTAATCAAGCACATTCCCTAGGTGGGATTTGCAGGGACTATAATGACATTAAGTTTGTAACATTGGTAATACGTTTAATATTAAGTGAATAATGTCATAGATGCATTTGATAATAGATCAGGATACATTCCTACAATTTTAATCATTATTACAAAATATTGATAATGTGGAGTACTTAGTTGTTACATCCCTACAATTTCAAGGACCAAATTAGGTATTTCCTCTTTTATATAGCAACCCACGGGTCAATTGGAGTGTAAAAATCACGTTCAGACTCAAAAGCTGCAAATCTTAGCTTCTAGTTAGAACTTAGAATCAATTCTGGAGGCAAAATAAAGGCCCTGTTTGTTTGGGCTTTTTTTGAAAAAAAATCTATTTTTTTTAAAGCCGAAACAAACGCACCCAAATTGTATTTGAACAAGGAAATATGTCAAAATCAAATGAATTCTGGTTGTGGGACCAAAAATTAAAATGATAATGTGAGTCACATTGTTGGATAATAGAGTAAATTCAACAAAAAGAAAAAGATACCATGAACAATGTCGGAAATTTCCATCTCAGAAGGAACAGTAAGACCATGTTGTTTATCATCATCATTATCCGTACATTCAACATCGTCATGGTCAAATTCCTCTCTCACAGCTAACTTGGTCACAAAAGCTTAAACAGAACAAAAATAAAACATTTCAACAAATAATAATGGAAGAAAACGAAGAAGAAGAAGAAGAAGAAGAAGAAGACTAACGAGAAGGAGGGTAAGTAGGAGCATTTTGAAACCAAAGTTCAGCTTGAAGAGCTTCGGAAGAAGATTCAGGTTTAGTGAAATCAAAGAAACGTGCTGCGTCGAATTCGTATTCAAGATCAATTTCATGAGCTATGAAAACGTGTGGTATTTCAGTTTCTTCGTCTTCTTCCATCATCATCGTCACCGTCATCAATGATTCGTAACGAGTTAACTCACTCTTTTTTTTTATATATCTGATTCTAAATACTGTGTCAGTGAAGTGGGTGAAGCTATAAAGCGGTTTGTTTTGTGGAGCCCCGAATCTGACCCGAATAATTGAAATCAAAGACTATGACGAAAGAGACTTCTTCTGACTGCTCTGTTGTCCTCTCAGAGTGTGGTATTGACTACTAGTGTGAGGGAATGAGTTCATTTTTAAACACCGAATTTCAATTTCTTTATTTTATTTTATTTATATTATTATCAAGGATCTCGTTAACCAATGTCCTTAACACACTGGTTAAGAATTAAAAAATATAAGTAATTTATAAGATTTAATGTGTTGAAGGCATCATTTTCAAGATAAAATTTATTCTTTAAACTTCTTAACAAGTGGGGCACTTGTTAACATTTCACTATTATTAATTGCAAAAATATGAATATTCACATGCCTCGGTGTTCTTTATATTACGTATTGCGTGTAAATTATAAACAGTATTTATATTAAATTTTGATTTTGATTAAAATTATAAGTATGAATATTTGTAACTTTTAAATTGTAACAAACTCAATAAATCATATTTATATTTTTCACTGACATCAATAATATAAGAAATACAATATAAATTTTTATTATTTTTAATAACTCCAACGATATAATATTATTATATGAATATTTGTTCACCCTAAAATCTCGTATTCTCTTTAAGTTGTTAATTTAATACATCTATTTGAAATTTTGTAAATGTTAAATAGGTCCTTAAAAGGGTATAGTGTATTAAATTAACAACTTAAAAGATTTATTTGATATTTAAAAAATTTAAAGGACTAATCTGATATATTTGTCAAACTTAAAGAACCAAAAAATATATTTGGCATATATAGCACGTATAGGTAGACACACCAAAGTAAATCCACAATTTAAATGTTTGGGTTAGATTAATCATCGAGTTTGCAGTAGATTGTTTAGTTATTTTTTATCAAAGTTGTGCTATCTCTCAACGACTTTAGAAATTAAACACGTGTTTTTTTAAGTGAGTGATATTTCCAACTCTCTCAATATTTGTTTTATTGTTCATTTTGTTATAAAATACTCTCTCTATTGTTAATTATAAGTAAATTTGACTTTGTAGGTTCATTCAATTAATGATGTATGTGGTTCATATTGTGGATCACATACATCATTAACTAAATGAACCTAAAAGGTTAAATTTGCTTATAATTAGTAACGGATGAAGTAGGTGGTTAGTTTTACCATGTACATTATTCACATGATATATTTTCATCATATTTCTCTACTAATATAGAAAAAACACGTAACAGTAACATATAAAATGTCGTTAGATTTGTCTTGATAAATATTTTTTAAATATAAATTTTTTATAATTTTTGTTTATTTGTAATTAAATATATTAAAGATCAAATGACATTTTTTTTTGTCTAGTAGCCTAGTGGCTAAAACTCACACAGGGTTCGAACCTTAACCCCTGCATAAATTATGTAATGTTCTTGCCAACTGAGTTAAGCTCACAATAACGAATGACAGAGAATATTATCGATGTTTGCCTATAGTGTTTATTTTTTAATGGGAGTGTTTTTTGTGTGTTGTGAAGGGGAAGGTGACTATTCTTGGAATTGAGAAGAAGAGAACAAAACGGAGAGCGCAAGAGGTTTTATATTATTTATTATTTTTTGTTTTATATTGCGCCGGTTTCTCTGATTTGTAATGAACCAACACAAAGTCACAAACACGATGTTTATGTTTACATAAACGAACAAGGAGCCAAAATTTGAAAATGTTATAGGGAGTTTTTATGGGACCGATTTATGGTAACCAGTTTTTTTTTTTTTAGGAAATGGTAACCAGTGCTTGAAATTTGAATCAAAAT
>Ga0209282_1001409_pt1 | contig 13185 bp, 10 predicted proteins | sample Mtrugardesep15_FD_187529 | JGI IMG/M metagenome (GOLD analysis project Ga0209282, IMG submission 187529) | Root nodule microbial communities of legume samples collected from California, USA - M. trunc garden sep15 (SPAdes) (version 2) | ecosystem: Host-associated > Plants > Roots > Nodule...
ACCGAGTTGGTGGTTGCTGTAATTATTTAACACTGGATGCAGAAGGACTAAGGCAACTAGTTGCGTAAATCCAAAGACATTTCTGTTGTTATGATTGTTGGAGCAAGTGCTTTTACAATTAGCTTTGCAAGTTGCCATTAAAAGATTGTGAATTTCGTTTTGATAAATTTGTCATTATATCATCTAATAAAAGGAAGGACATTAAGGAAGAAGTTGGTCGTATCACATATGCCTTCAAAGGTGAACCATATTTTAAAGTTTCATTGTTCTCATAAATATATCCAATAGAAATATTTGGATCAACCTTTGTTCTTTTGCAAGAGATGCATCCATCTCAAACTGAATAAGTAATGACCATTGCTCACTACTCTCAATATGACTGATCTTATCAATATTGCAGTGCATAGACAATGATTGTATTTTGCATGAGGATTGTATTGAATCCTACTTAATTGTGCATCATGCAAGTAGAACACAATGAGTGATGCAGTTCATCAGAGTGTGGATAACATGATATTACTTCAAGTATCATCTTTTTGTGTTCTTTGAAGTCCATAATTGGTTCAAGCCTAGGTATTGAGTAAAATGCCACCTAACAATTTTCAAGCCTAAAGGAGCATAACAAATGCATATTAAAGACAAGAAAATTACAGGTCTTGTTGCCTATACATTTTTCTTACATCTAAAGTCTAAACAGTAAAATACCAATATCGGAAGAAAACTCTACAAAACACCTGTATCTTGCAGATACCTGATCAAACAGATAAATCAGTATCTTGCAGATACCCGATCAAACAGATAAATCAATATATGGATCAAATAAGCTGTATTAATTCAAGTAAATGATCCTTGAAAAATCAGAGAACAAATCCGGGTTTTCTGGAACCTATACTCTTGTCAGCAATTTTGTATTATGTCAACTGGTACCTTTTTGTAAAGACACCAGAAGTGCAGGGACAAGCAAAATTTTGTAGTTCTCTGCCTTATCACCAGCTTGACAAGTTTTTCTACTCTTATATCATAACTTAAGTACAACAATCATCAGCCGTGTATCGGTGTACAAAGTGATTAGTTGGATCATATTAGAGGTTGTAGTTTACCTAGCTAGTTAGGAATGTAATGAAATTATATTATATATGTACAGAGATATAGCCAGAATTCTCTCACTCAAAGAGATACAAGGGGTTCTACTCTGAACTCAAATAAGGAATCGGATTATCAATATCAAAATTGACGCAGATGGCAAAGCATTCATTATGCATCATAAGTTCATAACCGATGTTGAACATGTATTTTATATTTACGCAAGAGCAAGATTACTAGCTTGCAAGCTCTGCGCAGAGCTCATAATGAATGAATTTCAATTAAAATACAGCTAAACTATCCAACCCAACCACAAAACACAACATATATTATTCGAAAATAAAAATCCAATGCCTTCTTAACCACATACATAACTACCAAAATATATCAATCTGAAAATTACATCGTATTGTATACAGAAACCAAACTTTAATCTATGTTTCTCAAGAACCCACTTTTCTAAATTCTGCCAAAATGTTGGAAGATTCTTTGTCGTTCATGAAAACATTCTTTAGTAGCCCACACCTGTTCAACCACAAAGTAATAACATCCGAAATATTCAAAATCACAACACAAGATATGAGAATTATCTACTGAAGATCGCGTGCAACAACACAGATCTAGGAATAAAATGGCATAAAAGTGTGAATTTCTACCATAATTAGGAGAAAAGTTTCATAGACAGATCAACTATTCAAAATTAAATGATATAAAAACAATTAGACATGCAGAAATTTTCAGACTCAATGGCTAGCTAGCACACATAAACAAGATATAAGAGTAAACAATCAATCAGACCTCAACTTCAAGTACTACTACCTCCTACATAGTCCCTAAACTATACATGGATGATTAGTCTCCATTAGTTAATAAGTAGCCACAAACATTTTAGTTAAATCCCTGTCACATTAGTTAGTCCCTAAGATCTTGTCAAATGTCAATATACAACAGCAGGGACTAACAAGAAAGATTTATCAAAAACATTTGAAACTATTGTAAAACATTAGAGTAGTACTTATTATTTTCAAACCCTGTAGGACTGACTAACCAAGAGAAAAAGTGACACTGTGACAGCCTATGTAGACACTTCATATATTGAAGGTACGCCTAACATCCAACACATGTCATTGTCGGAAACCTTTGGTTAAACATGCCCCCGACACATTTGGTTACATTTATGTCGGACAAATGTGGTTACATTTTCTAAAATTATTTAAGTTGTCTAGTGTTCGTATGTATAAATTGAGCTCCATAGATGATAACTAAATTCAGGTTTTACTAAATATGTATAATCGGTAGTTTATAACACACTGTTGAACGGACTCCAACAAATAAGGTTACGATAAATCACTTCCATTTTCTCGAATTACTACTGACATTTGCGTATCAATGTTGAGTCTAGTGAATAATCAATAGTGTCCCTCCCACACATGTTGGAATGACACAAGACCAACACATGTGGTTACAAATTACAATAACTTATTTCCATATTCTAAAATATTATCCGTGTTTACATGTCAACTCATTACGAGTGTGTCAGTGTTGAGTCTAGTGTTAGGGCTTCATAAGTGACAACTAAACTAGGGGTTTACTTAAACATGTAAAATGCATAAAATTCAATACAATCCCATAAAATCAGATACAACTATCTCAGTAAGTAGGGGTCGGCTACATGGATCAAAACGATGACACAATGTTGTATCATACATCAAATATATACAATGAATCAAGTGAAAATGAGAAATGAAAAAAGTAAAGAGGTATGTATACCTGATCTAAACAGAAACATTGAGGAGACCAGAAAGAGAACCCAAAACAGCAAAAGCAAGAAGAGGACTAATATCAAGAGAATTAAAAACAGGTGGAACAATATTCCTAAACAAACTAAGATAAGGATCACAAAGATCCCTAATTGCAGACAATGGTTGTCTTTCCCATGGAATATTCGGAAACCAACTCAACAAAACCCTAATCAACAAAACACCACTGTAAATATCCAACCATTTCTTCAACCCTGCCGCTACAACCGTCAACGGCGTGTTCACCGTCCCCGGTCTAGTATTTCTCACGATAGTAGCAAAACAAAGCGACGAAGATGATTTTGCAATTGATAGACAAAGGTCAGGTGGTGGAAGAATGTTGACGAATGCTTTGATACATAAAAGCGCGGCGGCGAATAGGGTTGTTACGGTTCGAGTGGAACCGGAGAGAAGATCGTTGTTATTGAGAGGTACGGCGGGGGTGACGGCGGTTTTGTGGTTGATTGAAATTGAACAAGTGGTGGTGGTGGTGGTGGTTCGGCGTTTGTGTTGAGGGATGATTAGGCTATTAGGTTGGAAAGAAAGAAGACGGGACGAGGGTGAGAAGTGGGAAGTTACAATCATACCCCCCATACTCATCGTTGCTGCTGCCATTGACGCCATTTCTCGACTACTCTTCTCCGGTTGGTTTAGGGATTAGGTGTTTTTTGTCGCTCTTCACTCGGCCTAAACTTTTTATATCGATAAATAAACTTTAGATAACTCTAGAATCAAAAATAAAACATTCAAAATGTTATTCAACTTTTTTTTTAAAAAATAAAATGTTTCTTTTTTTATCCAATTTGAAAAAATGAGAATGCTAACCAATGTCCTAGAACATCCGTCGCGAAAAATCAAATATAGTAGTATGACATTGAAAAATCATGTCGTCAATGCATCAGAAGTTTAAAAAATGTATTTTGACTTAACATTTCTTTTTTAGCTTCTTTAACTAGTACTCTGGTTCATGGTTCATGGGCGGTTTTAAAGTCCGATTAGTCTGGGCAGTTGTCTGGGCCTGACCCAAATTTCTTATGTAAATTCATCTGAATTTCTTATATAAACCCTTATAAATTTGACAATTTATTTAGTTTTTTGATTATTTGCTTACAATTTTTTATGTAAACCCTTATAAATTGTGTTGTAATTTTTTTTTTGATTTGGCGGTGGATAAGGAGTGCTCGATGAGAGGGATGGAAGGCAGTGGCTGGGGAACTGGTGGAGGGGCTTGGGTGTGGAGACGTCGTTTGTTTGCGTGGGAAGAGGAGTCTGTGAGGGAGTGTTACTTGTTATTACATAACATTGTTTTCCAAGACTCTGTTCATGACACATGGCGGTGGGATCTCGACCCTATTCATGGTTACACAGTTCGGGAAGCATACAGGTTTTTCACTTCTACAGGTGATTTGGCGGACAGGTCTCTGGTTGATGACATTTGGCACAAACAGGTTCCCTCAAAGGTGTCTTTGATGGTGTGGGTCTCCGTAATCACTTGCCAACTAGAGACAATTTGCTGCGTCGCGGTGTTCTTCTTTCCTCACCAGTGTCGTGTGTTGTTGGTTGTGATTGTACTGAATCGGCAACTCATTTATTCCTTCATTGTCCGCCGTCAGTACATCTTTGGGCGTTTGTTTTGAGTTGGTTAGGCATTTCCTTTGTGTACGATGGTGACCTTCAGGACTATTTGGTTTGCTACTATTTGGGTGCTTTGGAGGGAAAGGAATAGCCGTGTATTCAAAAATACGACCTCCTCTTCAATTACTCTTATGAAAAAGTTAAACTCCATTTTTTCCTTTGGCTGAAATCAAAACAGGTGGTTTTTGTTTATTCTTTTCACGAGTGGTGGAGATATCCCACTCTTTGTATGGGTGCTCTTTTGTAACTGTTGTTTCGGCTGGTGTTCTTTTTTTGACACCATAATTTTGTAAATATTTGTCGGTTTTCCCTCGTGGCACACCTTGTGCAGTGGGAAACACCGTTGGTTTAGTATTTTATTTCATTTTGATTTGTTAAAAAAAATCTTAATAATTAAGATTAAATCGATGGATTCGTGTGCTATAAAGATTACACATTATATTTTATATAATTTGGGACTAAAATGAAGATAAGGTGATGGTTTAAAGATGGATCAAATTGTGGAATAACAAATTGAAGGTGTCAATCAATTTGACAATGACATTAAACGAGAGTTCGTTGTTTTTCAAGATCAACCTGCTCTTTTATGTGAATTTTTAATTTTCTATATGAATTGGCAAGGTGAGTTTTTATTAGATAGATGTTCATGTAAAACTAATTTATTCTAATACATTTTTTTTGGTCTAGCTAGTAGTCTAGTGACTATAACTCACACGTTTTAAATATGGAGAAGTGAAGTGTCTGGGGTTCGAACTCCAACTCCTACATATAATATACAGTATCCCTACCAGCTGAGATAAGCTCACGGAGATTATTCTGATACATCTTTAACTAAACTTTTTTACACAATTATTTGATGAGTTTTTACCAATATATCACTTTCTTATATTATTTTCTACAATGTCTCAACTCTGATTTTTTTTTGCATTTTTCATCTCATATGAGACATATCCTTAATGGTAGCGTATAACATTAAACAAATAGATGAACAATATTTGTTCACCATGTTGATATTAACCCTAGAATGTTTTTTTTTTTGCTTAAAAAAAAACATTAACAAATATTTAGAAGAAGAATTGCCTAAAAAAGAGTACTTCGAAGTGGGCAAATCATACGGCAAACAAAGTTACCAATTATTTTCCAAAAATACAAAAAATAGTTACCAAGGATCTTAACTTTGGAAAAATGTCACCGTATTGGCAAGATCTCTTTTATGCTAGTTATAACTTTCAAGGCTTTTCCTGGTAGTGTCTACCTACTAGCTAGTTACCATGCATATGTGAGTTAGCTATATAATTATAATGTACTTCAAAATTTACCTTTCATCCATTTAAAAAGGAATCCAAAAGTGTTTCAATTAAAAGGCTACAAGCCATCCAATTAGCTCAAAATTTCTGAAAAGCAAGAGAAAAGATAAACTGGTATAAATAAGTTTGATTGATTCAAGGACATCTTTGAGTTCGTTAGTTGGTGGCAAGATCTTTAGTTGAAGGAAAGACTATGATTAACAACAGTTTGCTGCTTAGAAGTGTATAATGACAGTTGCTTCTTTCTCCTTATATCATGTTTGATTCAGGATAATATATTTGGGCATGCAAAATATGAAATTTATGGGAAACCATAAAATTTTTGTTCACAACACAAGCCTAATAATGAAAAATGATGGTATTATTTTATTTAGACTAGTATGGATCATTACCATAGATGCTCACCTTGTATCAAACCTCTACCAAATCTGAATTTATCTATAAAATTACCATTAAACAAAATCATGCGTCTTTTCGAAATCAATTTTGCATAAAATAAACTTCTTATTTAGTCTTTCTTGCATCATCCATGACTTCATTCACAATAAAAATATCATCAAAAATTTATCGACCCTTCACAAATGTTAATTGAGTATCAAAAATGACCTTCTCAATAAATGTCTTCAATCTATTTGCTAGAACCTTGAGTAAGACTTTATGAAGGCAACTCACTAAAGAAGTAAGACGAAAATCAGACAAACTTTGTTGACTATCTTTTTTTGGAAATAAAACAATACAATTTGATAATTTCACCAGTTTACTATTTATATTAATAAACTTCGTAAAGAAACTTGATATATTATATTAATAAAAAATAAAGCAATCAAATCCCATAAAGTAACATTAGTTTTCCTTTCACGAGAAATCTGCGGAATTCATTGAATTAAAATTATATTACGTATCTCTTCCGATTCATCTTTTTCTTTTCTTTCTTTCTCATTCATTCATTCTCCGTGTCGTTGTTCTTTGTTCATCTTCATTCATCGCAACACCACAACCGTAATCATAGCTTCCTTACGATCGATCAGCAGCATGAAGGATAAAGATAGAGATAAGGAAAAGGAAACAGAGAAGAAGAAATATCCTATCGGAGCCGAACATTATCATCTTTACGAAGAGATTGGTCAAGGCGTTAGTGCTTCTGTTCATCGCGCTCTCTGTGTTTCTTTCAATGAAATCGTCGCCATCAAAATTCTCGACTTCGAACGCGACAACTGCGATCTGGTACCATTATTCATATCAACATCTTAATTCTAAATTGCCTTTTGTTATCAATGCATCACGTGATGGTGATGTAGTTCACCATTTAAAATCATGGATGCAGCTATATTTTCTTGTCAAAATCTCTAAAACCTTTATTTTATCATCATAATTGTATAGTAATGATTAATATTTTTGTACACAAGAGATTAATCATGTTATTTTTTCTTCTTCATAGTTTCTGATGATTAATTGTTTAGTTGATTAATACCAATCCTCGTCAATCATTCATAATTCATTCATATTAATTAACAGGCTTAATAATAACTTTGACCTCCTATGTATATTCGATTTTGGTCCCTAATAGAGTTAATTACAACTCAGCCCCATCCTTTTGCACTTTTAGCCTTGGACCAATTTTCGTGACACCTCACTTAAATGAGTAGGATTACACGTGTGTAATTTTTTAATTAAAAATAAATAAAAAAGTCAAATGTATATTTATTGAATTAAAAAATAAATAAAAGGAAAATGGAAGAAACAACCAGAAGTTAAAGCTTGATTCTGAGGAGTTATCCTTTTCTGGCTTTCTTTTGAATCGCTACACCAGCAACAACATGAGAAATTGTGTTTGTTTTCTCAACACTGTCACCATCAATATTCTTCTTCTTGTCTTCTACTACGTTGACTCTTTCGAACAGCAACAACGGAGGAAGAAGAAGGCAGCTCCTTCGGTTTTTTGGTTGCATTTAGCGGTGGTTTGTTGTTCTTCCTTCTTCGCTAACTCCTCTGCCCCGCTGCCGTATTTGTTCTCCGTCTATTTCTACAATGGTAATAAAGGATAAGAGGCTTGTTAATCGCCGTCGTCATTGTGTTGTTGTCTTCTTGTCTTCGAAAAACCGAAGAAGTTGACAACAACACAATGACACGAAGATTAACAAGCCTCTTATCCTTTATTACTATTCTATAAAGAGACGGAGAACAAATGCAGCAGCGAGGGCAAAGGAGTGAGCGAAGAAGGAAGAACACCAAATCACCGCTAAAAGCAACCGAAAAACCGAAGGAGCGGTTTCTTCTTGTTCTGTTGTTGCTGTTCGAAAGAGTCAACGTATAAGAAGAACAACAACAAAGACTCCCGTCCTAGTAATAGTAGACAAGAAGAACTTTGGTGGTGACTGTGCTGAGAAAACAAACACAATTTCTCATGTTGCTGGTTTAACGTTTCAAAAGGAAGCCATACAAGGAAAACAGATTCCTCAAAATTAAATGCCTTTAATTTCTGGTTGTTTTTTTCATTTTTCTTTTTTATTTATATTTATTTGTTTAATTCAATAAATATACATTTGGCTTTTATTTATTTATTTTTAATTAAAAGATTACACATGTGGCATCCTACTCACTTAAGCGAGGTGCTACATGTGTTTGACCCGGTCAAAATTGGTCTAGGAGGCCAAAACTGCAAAAGGGGCAGTACTTAAGGGGCTGAGTTATAATTTATTTTGTTAGGGGCCAAAATCGCCAGATTGTGATACTTAGGGGGACAAAACTTCTGTTAAGCCTAATCAATACCATAATTTAAATTATTCTGTGGTAGTGGTTACTCTGCGAACCTTCGTATCTTACGAAAAAAAGAATATGTCTATAAACACGACTCAATTGATAGGATATTACATATAATATAAAAGGGCCAGAGGTTTGAATTTCTCTCTTATTCACCTTATTAGTGAATTTCCAGACATTAGACTATTTGATAGGAATAAAAGATGCACTAGACACATTCATAGTTTTAAATTGGGATGTTGATGCGGTCGTGGGCTCGTGGCTATGGTTGCAGTGCAGGATAGTGTTGTTGTAGACACTACTACCACAATTTAAAACCTCGGAACCAGCTCCAATTCAATTGCATTTGTGTTGTAAAAGTCTCTAAAACCTTTACATTCGGGTCACAATTTAGAATAATGATTATTTTTTTTACAAGAAATTAATGATGTTATGTTATTGTCATAATTTTAAATCGTGTTGTTCTAGCTACGCTGTGAGGTTTTATATTATAGAAGCATCATGGTTTTAAATTGCGGTTGTAATCTGATTGAAATGGTTGCAGTGCAGCTTCATGTAATTGCAGACACTACTGCAACAAAAATATTTTGGCTGCATCTCATGGTCCACAATTTAAAACCATGGATGCAGTTGTGAGAATCTCTAAAACGATTATTTTGTGGTCACAATTGCGGTTGTAGAATACAATTTAGAATAATATTTTTTTAAAGAAATTATTGTTAGTATTTTTTTCTTCCATCAATGTCTGATGATTAATTGTGTAATTAACTATTAATGAAATAATTAATGGATGAATGAATGCAGAATAATATATCTCGTGAAGCACAAACAATGGTACTAGTGGACCACCCTAACGTGCTAAAATCACACTGCTCATTCGTGAGTGATCACAACCTATGGGTTGTGATGCCATTCATGTCGGGTGGTTCATGTCTTCACATATTGAAAGCTGCACATCCTGATGGATTTGAAGAGGTTGTTATTGCAACTGTGCTCAGGGAGGTATTGAAGGGTTTAGAGTATCTTCATCATCATGGTCACATTCACCGTGACGTTAAGGCGGGTAATATTCTCATTGATTCTCGCGGTGCAGTTAAGCTCGGTGATTTCGGTGTTTCTGCTTGTTTGTTTGATTCCGGTGATCGGCAACGGTCGAGAAACACTTTTGTTGGTACACCTTGTTGGATGGCACCTGAAGTCATGGAGCAATTGCATGGTTATAACTTCAAGTATGGTGTTCTTTCTATTTTAATTTCTTTTATCATATATCATATAATAAAATACTTAATATCTACACTATTTAAAAATGGTTTGCCACCCAAATTGTAACGGTGGTTTCTATTGTTTTTTTAATATCTTCTAACTGCAATTGATGCTGCACAACCGGGTATTATATGATGACATGTCTATACTATATTTAAAATTTTAGTGCAACTACAATTGAATAATAGCATTAGTATTTGATAAAAAAATTCTATAATAACTCATTGATGGTAACTGCACCAAGGGTTTCAAGTTGCAACCACAACATTACCGTTTTGGTAGCACCAGCTCGCAATTTCCCGCTCCAAATGAGTTTCTATAATGTGAATGATCGCGAGTGCTTCATTATAATTTGATCAAAATTTTCATTATATGGTCGCAGCCTCAATATTGTGGTTGTGGGCCGCAATCGCATCAGCTCACAATTGCCCCTCCAAGAGTTTTTGCAATTTGAATGATTGGGAGTGTGTCATTATTATTTGAAGAGAGATGCTATTTATTATGAATGACCGTAACACGAAATGCAAGAACCGTTGATTTTATAAAAAGTCAACAATATTTTAAGTTGTCTCTGACGGAATACATGAGGTATCGGATGTGGAACCACTAAATAGAAGCATTCTTCACTTTCACTAAACGGAAGTCCCATGATAAATAGCATTTTTCTTATTTGAATACAATTTTCTGTAATATCAATGATTTTGTCGTTAGGGGTAACCTTGACGCAACTGGTAAAGTTGTTGTCATGTGACTGTAAGGTCACGAGTTCAAGTCCTGGAAACAGCCTCTTGTGTAAAAACAGGGTAAGGTTGCGTACAATACACCAAATGGTGGGATCCCTTCCTGGACCCTGCGTATGCGGGAGCTTTAGTGCACCGGGTTGCCCTTGCCCTTATCAATGATTTTGTCGTAACACATTCCAAAACCTTGTTTAATTACCCTGGCTTATTGACATGCTAACAATAATTTCATTCAAAATTAATCTTGCAGAGCGGACATTTGGTCATTTGGCATAACTGCATTGGAGCTTGCCCATGGCCATGCTCCTTTCTCGAAGTATCCACCATTGAAGGTATGTGTGCACATACTATCATAGTATTTGCTATAAGCACTCAAAATTTTATCCCATTTTTCTTTGTTTAATTTCATAATAATTAAACTTTCCAGGTACTGCTTATGACTTTGCAAAATGCACCTCCAGGCCTTGACTACGAAAGGGACAAGAAGTTCTCTAAGGTCAGCTCAGTTCAGTTTGATTTCATCATTTGCTGATGGCTCCTGTAAGCAAATTAAACCCTTCTATGATTTTTAATAGCTAATATCTTTATTCCTTTTTTCTTTTCAGTCTTTTAAGCAGATGATTGCTTGTTGTTTGGTAAAAGATCCTTCAAAACGACCCTCTGCTGTCAAGTTGTTAAAGCATTCCTTCTTTAAGCAAGCTCGCTCCAGTGATTATATTACGCGAACTCTTTTGGAGGGCCTGCCTGCTTTGGGTGATCGCATGGAGATTCTAAAGGTTGCTTTGCTTCCACTTTAAGTTAATAGAACATATCTTATATATTTATATTTGCACCCCAGTTCCACCCTTGTTATGATATATACTATAATATTTTATTAATGAGGTAACTTTTATGTCACAGAGAAAAGAAGAAGATATGCTTGCACAAAAGAAAATGCCTGATGGGCAGATGGAGGAATTATCACAGGTGCGAAATTACAATGTCTAAATCTAACTGACTGCTATCTGATGCAAAAAATAAAATAGTACTGTATTGCTTCCCCCATGTACTTGTACTAAACATTTCCCACAATAAGACACCTTTAAAAAATTTAGTTATAGTTATTATAGTGTTATACCTATTTGTTAGCCAATCCATGGTGCAAGCAGACTTGAGCAGAGTCAGATAGTATGTCTGTTTTTGATTGTTTGTGTCTGTGTGTGTGTGTATGCTCTACACTATAAAGTACAGCAAATGGATTTAATTAGTTAGCTTATTTTTTCTTATTTGATGATGCTTTTTATGGTTATTTTTCTCATTGCTACCGGTTACTGAATTGATGGCAAGCTTATAACGCTATTGTGCTGTGTTCAATCCCTGTACTGCAGAATGAATACAAACGAGGCATTAGTGGCTGGAACTTCAATCTTGATGATATGAAGGCTCAGGCTTCCTTGGTACACGTCATGTCTAATATTACACTTTCATACACTCTTCAAGTTAAAAAAATTCTTACTATGGTTTTTATTTATTCTAGATCAACGATTTTGACGATGCTATGTCAGATATCAGTCATGTGGGAAGTGCATGTTCCTTAACTAATCTTGATGCTCAAGATAAGCAACTGCCAAGTTCAAGTCATAGTCGTAGCCAAACTGTTGACATGGTATTGTTTTTACAAATTCATTTTTTATTTAGTAGGATTAGGATTATATTTGAAATATAAATTTATAAATATAGCTGAAATTTTCCTTTCTCTTATTTTTCATTGTTAACAAGAAAATTTTGTTATTGAGGTAGTTCTAATGGCTAACTCTTTTTTTGGTACAAGTTCTAATGGCTAATTCTTTACAGGAGGAAAATGATGAAATGCATAATCAACTAGCTTCTGTTCCGGAAGTTGATTCCACAATACTTGATGTCAAGTATGTCTCTAACACATGTGTGATGTCACATTATTAATTGCATTATACTTTTGATATACTCAAACTCCGACAACTTTTACATCATGTGCTAATGCTTGTAGTGGCTTGGGATCTTTTATTTTAAAATAAACAATGTTACATGTCTTTACAGCTAGAGCTAGCACTTTTGTTAAAACATTGTGGGTCATTGCTTTTCTATCTTGCCATTTCCAGGACAAGAATTGAGAAATCTGATGATGACTCCAGCATCACAAGCTCAAGCCACGAACCACAAACTTCTTCCTGTCTTGATGATCATGTGGACCATAGTTTAGGTGAAAAAACTGATATGGAAAATGGCGGAAGAGCCGCTGAGTTTGTTGTGGCTACTCATCCTCCTCGTCATAGGAGAGGATGTTCATCAAGCATATTACCGGAAGTTACTCTTCCACCTATTCGAGCAGAAAGGTAAATACTCAAATTATGCATTAAGTATATTTAATTTTATTTTGAATTAATTTAAATAATCTTCCAATTGAATTACTATTTATTTCAGAAAACTGCATTAGTTGTATAGTTATTGACATTGGGGCAGTCTAGGCATTTGGGCTGATGTGGATTTGTTTCTTAGATGGTTGCTCTATGTGCCTCCTGGATTACTCAACCCCTAAATAAGCCGATCCGGAGATAGCTTCAGACGCAAAAAAAAAAAGAC
>Ga0209282_1001411_pt1 | contig 13176 bp, 4 predicted proteins | sample Mtrugardesep15_FD_187529 | JGI IMG/M metagenome (GOLD analysis project Ga0209282, IMG submission 187529) | Root nodule microbial communities of legume samples collected from California, USA - M. trunc garden sep15 (SPAdes) (version 2) | ecosystem: Host-associated > Plants > Roots > Nodule...
ACCTCATCTTTGTTCCGAGTGGGGCCCTCTTCTCATTTTCTTTTATTAGTCCTTTTATTTTATTTATTTTATTATTCATTTCCATCTTTTATTTTTCATTTTTTTTATTTATTATTCATTACCTTTATTTTTATTTCACTTTTTATTCTATTTTAATTTTAACTATTTATCTGTTTATTTATTTTTATTTACATTATTAGATGATAAATACGAAAAAAAGTCAAAATCCAAAAATATGCATAGTTATCCTTTTTATTATTTATTATTTTTATTATTAGGTGATAAGTCCAAATGGCCAAAGTCCCAAATTTCGTAACAAACGCTTGTTTTTCTCCTCCCCAAGCCAAGGAACATAGTTTTTTAACAAACCCTAATCCTAACCCTATAATTCACAACCTGCAACAACACAATTAGGGGACCAAAAAATTTTCCACAGCCAGAAACACACACAAACATTCCAAAAGAACCTGCAAACCAAAACCTAGCCGTCACACAATGATATAATTTCAAAACCTAGCCGCCGTAATTTACAATAGGGTTCTGAAGCATATTTTCTTTTCAATCCCAAGTTTTAGTGTTTCCTTTATTTATCCTTTGCACTCACGCATTCACGCTGCCATAACTGTTGTTGCTTAATTCCATTATGCTTGTTAATTTTATATGCAATTTGTTCGTAACATGTTATAATATAAGTTTCATATCCTTTATTTCTATGCAAAATCTATTAAGTATTTAGTAGTGTTACTTTCGATTGCTCCTGCTATACCTTTATCATTCTATTTCAAACTAAAATTCTTTACTGCCGAGTGTAATTGTTGCTGCCATGTTATTACTCAATTCCCTTATTTCATATTGTTGCACTTTCTCACTTTTTTTGTTGGTACAATGCACTTTCTTACTTTAAATTCCAATTGTGAGTCATTGTTTCTACTACTGTGTCGTATTATACATATACTCTAGTTGCTGCTGCGTGGCTGTTTGGTTTCCACCTCTAATTGCTTTGAATTGTTTCAGACCGCTGCTGGCTGTTCTGTTGCAAGGCAGTGGCTGCTCTCTAAAGTTAAAGAGAGGTTCTATCATAAAGAGAACTAGTTGCCCCTTTGCATTTTTTTTAAATTTCCTTTTCATGCATTTTTATTTTTCTCTAGCATTTTATTAGTTTAGGTTTATTATTCCGCATTTGTATTATTTATTCATGCATATTTATTCATTTTTTGTCATTCATTTTTACAACACGGATTTTAGAATGTATATCAAAGGCTTAATGTAAATTTATGATGCATATTTACTTTTCCGCAGACCTTAGAATGTATAATAGGCTTTTATGTAATAGCTTTAGGTGCATGTATGCGTGCGTGTGTGTATGCCTCTTGTTTTCTTCGTAGTTTAGGTTAAAGGTTCTCGTGGTGGTCCAACACCACCGTGAGTAACCTACACTTTATTTTTTGCTCCGTTAGTTTTAACTTTAGTTTAGTCAAAATTCAAAAATAACAAAAACATGCAAATAACAAAATCACAAAAACATTTTTCACAATAAACCTTGGTTCAATAATCAAGCGATCCCTTTTTTATTTTATTTTTTCTTAATCAAATATCAATCAATTTAATTTCACTTTGAGTACATTTTTCTTTAATATTAAAAAATACAAACCAATTTCTTATTTGCCACTTGACTTTTCATTTTAAAACCTTTTTCAAAAACTGATAAAAAACATAAAACAAATCAATCGGAATTTTTACCCCGAACTACGAGGTTCTGATCCCTCACGGGTACGTAGGCAAAGGGCACTCGTCCTTCCGAATCGATAAAATGTAGATAATTAGGTATTTTTCCTCTTTTCTTCACAATTCTCATATTCCTTCTAACCAACCCCCGGACCCATTCTAAATTAAATAATTTTTTCAAAGTCGTGAAATAATTTAGTGAGTCAAAAGCTAATCAAATAGCCTTGATCTCCGAAAAATGACGCGACAAGTAGCTAGTCAGATTCTGTGTCTGATGTTTTTCACCGAATCTGTTAAGATCAATCTCCAGCTTCTGTGAGACATCCTTCTTCTAAGGATGTTGACTTCTGGTTGACCTTTCAGTAGATCTTCCACCATAGTCTTCTAAGCTTCCCAATCCTTTTCTCATGCTATTCATATGGTTTTTCTTCATGATAGGTAGATCTTTAACACTTGAACATATGTTAGTATTCCAATCGTTCTTCAATACTTTTTCATCATCAAAACCCAAGAGGACTTGAATGAACAAATCTTGTTCTAATAGTAGGTCCTATTATGGTGTTGGATCTGTATCCAACATATGGATTGTCGAGCATAGCCCTTGTACTGTCGAGCACATATCTTGGACCATCGAGCATACTCCTTTGGGAAATTTGGAACAATTGCCCCCAAGTCAACAGCCTTGTAGTATAAGAGTAGTGACTTTGAGCTTGCAGGGGAAACGATGTTATAAAGACAAATTATGAAACTTTTATATGTGTATTTTTGTGTAGAAAGCATTTTTTACAGCCACTCTAATAGACCATTGATCTTGTCGAGGACAATAGTCTTGAAGGGGAAGAAAATATATTGTCGAGTACAATTTGTTTCATTATCTCATGGGGAGAGGAAAATTATTTTGAGTGCAATTAACTTTATAGTCTTATAGACAGAAAATGTACCTTACATGAGTATTTGCTTCATGGTCTCACGTAGATAACAAAAGTATTTTCAAAGTTAATTACCCTCAAAGTCTCATATGGAAAGCATATGTGTTTCTAAGGACAAGAAGCTTCATGGCCTCGCGTGGAGAGAAAAAAGTATTGTTGAGGAAAAATACAATAGTCTCGAAGAGAGAGTAAATGTATTCTCGAAAAAAATTAGTTTCATGGTCATGCACGGAGAGCAAAAAGAATTGTCGATGACAATTGCATGCATATTCTCACAAGGAGAGAATATGTATAGTATGTTAGTCTATATGACGATTGAGGGTGGGGGGTGAATAGCTTATTTTCGAATTTTGAAAACACGTGAGTTTGAAAACTTTTGAAAAATAATGATGACTATTGGATTTATGCCTATGAATATAATGATAAGATCAAAACAATGTACAAAAATAAGAATTCAACTATGAATAAGAAATTAACTAGTGATTACAAAGATTCCTTCGATTCCTATTCTTCTATTATTATGAAAATGTCTACAAGTCCATGATTACAAAAATTTCTTCGATTCCTACTCTTATATAATCACACAAGATCCAACCTTTAAGACCTCTTGAAATTGGACAGCTACAAGATCTTCGAATTTCAAGCTTGCATACAATCATTTGATCATCTACTCCGAGAAATTGTATTTCTTATGCCTCCACTTTGATCCGTTTGAACCTTGAATGTTTAAGAAACAACCCCCACAATTACATTTGGAGGTGAAAGGTACCTTCTTTTGCTTTAGATTCTTGATCCACCACCAAGATCCTTGAAAGAAATCAAACTTACAAGTCCTACAACTCCCTAACAATCTAGATCTCAAATCCTACAAGAGTTCTTAGAAAAAAGTTTTTAATCTGAAGAAAGTTGTAGAAAAAGAGATGTTCGAGTCATTGGCATAAGATTTTTTTTCCTTTGTAATTATTAATGTATGCATACTTCTTCGACTCATTTGAATTTTCAATATCATCAACATTTTTTATAACAGTGGTACTTGCATATCCTTTTACCACATTATTCTTTCTGTACTGAACATTTTTATGGGTTGAATGAACCCACTTCTGAACAGGAGCCTTAGCATGAGGCACAAAAGTTTTCCCTTGACCATTCTTATTAACATAATTAGTGGTTGAAGAGTTATTGATGAAAGGAATATAACTTTTGGTAAAAGAAAACTTTGGTCTATGATCAACATACCATTTTCCTATTTTCTTTGATTTTGGAATAAAACCCTCAATGCTTTTTGTAGCCTCTTTGTTGAACACAGAACTGCATCTGGGGCACAACATAACCTCAAAGTTCTTCAACTTGCAACGATTGAGGAAATCAATCAATTCCTCTTCAGCCATAGGATAAGCCACTTTCGCCTTCTCATCAAATTGAGATTTCGAAATGACTTCATCAACACTTTTGGGGCCTCCAGAAACTTCCACCATTTTACATTCAACAACATCAACTTTTGCTTCAACAAACAACATTTCCACAACATCAATGATGGCTCTAACTACATTGCAATTTGCAACTTCAGTGTACATTGCATCAGCAGCTTTCCGAGGATCAACATCCACTTTCATTTGAGGCTTTGTTTTGTCTTTAAATTTCAGTCAGCCTTCATTCAGAGCTTTTTACACCAAATGCCTGAAAAGTACACAATGTGAGGATTTATGTCCCAAGAAATTATTATCAGCAAGTTCTAACAAATGAACATCTCGCAAGTTCTAACAAATGAACATCTCAAGCAACAAGTTCTAACAAATGAACGTCTCGCATTCAGCAAGTTCTAACAAATGAACATCTCGCATTCAACAAGTCCTAACAAATGGACATCTCACATTCAACAAGTTCTAACAAATGAACACCTCGCATTCAGCAAGTTCTAACAAATGAACATCTCGCATTCAGCAAGTTCTAACATGAACATCTCTCATTCAGCAAGTTCTAACAAATGAACTTCTCACATTCAGCAAGTTCTAACAAATGAACATCTCATATTTTCCTTTTTACCGTGCGTCAGCTACCAAGTTCTAACAAACAAACATCTTGTCAATTAGCAAGTTCTAACAGACGAACATCTTGCATTTTCCTTTTACCATTATCAAATGTCAAGTGTCAAGTGTTAAGTTCTAACAAACGAACATTTTTCTTTTACCATTACCATGTTTCAAATAGCAAGTTCCAACAAACGAACATTTTACATCTTCCTTTTTACTATTACCAAGTGGCAAGTTCTAACAAACGAACAATTTTGCAATTACCCTACAGTTTTCTCATATGCGTCATCCCAAGAGTGTCTGGTCAAGTGGTGTCACCAAAAAGTTTTGTCTTCACCAAGATATCTTTACAAACCGGTACGATAGTAGACAATCATTTTTCCCAGTGAACCTACATTATCCCCAAGCGGAGTCGGACCCCTTTTCCTCAACAAATTTGGGTATCCCGTTGTTGTTTCTCCTTCCTGTCAAATATTCTTTGTCGTCCTGCATTCATAATTGCATCACAAGCATTACAAATTGTCTTAGGTGCAAAATTGGTGTACTTTCGTATTTAAGTCTCTTTGGTCCGTCAAATCAAAGATTTCATCTCTGAATCTCAAGACGAAGAAACTGAAATAGGGGCATCTGCCATACCCCAATTTTTGAACTAAGGTCCTACATGCATATATCCTTTGGTCCTGAATAGTCGCTGACTTTCGAACGAAATTTCAGCAGAGAGGTAATTTAAAATACCTCATTTTTTGATTCCGAGTCGGACCCTCTTCTCTCTATTTATTTTATTTAATTAGTTTTTATTGTTATCATTTTTATCTCTTAAATTTCCACCTTTAATTTAATTAATATTAATTTTTTTTATTGATTTTTTAATTTTAATTTTCTGTTTTAGTCTACGTTTATTTTTATTGTTCTTTCAAAATGTCCAAAATTTTTGTCCTTATCCGAAAATCAGTCAAGTCCAAAGACACGATCTGTCAAGCCAAATGGTACGCGTTTCTTCAACCTCATCCAAATCCAAAGTGCAGTTTTTCTACACCTTCCAACAAACCATAATCTCAAATTTCCTTGACTATAAAAGCAACCTGCAGTTTACACAGTAGGGAGGCCGAAATTGACACATAAACCTACAAGCCAGAAACGAACAATTCCACAAGAACCCTAGCCTCAACAACACAACAAACGACGGCCGAATTCACAAAAACCTTTATCACAAACCTGAAAACAGAGAAAGAATAGTCCAAAAAGCGAACAATCATTTTTTTCACAACACAAAACCTTTCTTTATTGAACCTATTCATTCCCAACACTCATGATTTCAAAACCTATCACAACACAAAGCCAGTTATCATAGCAACACAATCGACAGAGTCACCCAAACACAGCGAAACCACCCCAAGTACAGGACTCATACCACATCAAACCAAATCGGCGTAAACAGAACGAACATCATCAAACCATTATAATCACAAACCGTTTCAAGGACCATCAACAAATAAACCGGCGAAACTTGGAATCCAACCGATTCGTGAACCTGCAGAATCAAACCGGCCATTAAACCAAACAGGTTTCAAACCAAACCGGTGGAGTCAGACAGTACAGGAAATCGGATTCAAAGAACAAAAAGGTAGAATTTTCATATTTTCTTCTATAGATCTAGGGTGTATATTGTTTTGTTTGTTTTGAGTGAAGAAGAGAGTAGGAGAGTGGAGAAGAGAGATACGAAGAAAAAAAAGGCAAAAAATATAAGTTAGGGTTCCAGCACGGTGGTGCCGCCGCACCGGCCGGCCAACCGCCGCCGAAACCCCACACCTTCATCAGAGACGACAACCGGAAAGTCTCCGGCGAACAGAACATAGAAGGAGAGAGAAGAGAGGAATCGGGTGAGAGAAAGAAACTTATGTGAAAATGAAAGAAATTTCCCCCACAACCTATTTATAAGCTCACTATGTTCCAGTGTGCAGGGGTGCATGCTTTAGCATGGACCCTCGCCCTTGTTAGCCTACCGATCAAGATCAATGGCTCTTGAGCCCTCCCAACATGACCATCTCAAGGCCGTCTGATTAATCAAACGGCCTAAATCCAATCAGACCAAGGTCCTGCGCCCCAACATCTCTTAAGGTCCCGCAGACCTTAGAGTGTATATTTTAGGCTTAATGTACATTTTTGATGCATCTTTATTATTTCCGCAGACTTTAGAATGTACTTTAGGCTTAATGTAATTTCGTGCGTGTGTGCGTATGCGTTACATTTTATGCTTCGTAGTTTAGGTTAAAGGTCCTCGTGGTGGCCCAACGCCACCATGAGTCGCCTACGCTTTACCTTTCTGCTTCGTTAGTTTAATTTTAGCTCATTGTTCAAAAACAACAAAAACATGCAAATAACAAAATCACAAAAATATTTTCAAAAGAAACCTTGATCCAAAATCAAGTGATTCCTCTCTTTTATTTTCTTTCTTAATCAAATTTCATTCAACTTAACTTTATTTTGAGTCTTTCTCTTTCAATATCAAAAAATACAAACCAATTCTTTTTGCCATTTGGCTTTTCATTTTAAAACCTTTTTCAAAAACTAATAAAAAACACAAAGCCAAACAAACGGTAATTTTTACCCCGAACTACGAGGTTCTGATCCCTCACGGGTACGTAGGCAAAGGGCACTCGTCCTTCCGAATCAATAAAAAATGTAAATAAAAACCCCTTCATTTTCTTGTAATTAATCAATCTTCTTCTTCCAATCACTAGTCTTTTTTCTAAAAAAAATAAGTAAGTTATAGCGCAAAAAAGTTAAAATAAAATCGAAAGGTTCTCGTAGACTACTACGAACATGAGGGGTGTTAATACATTTCCCTTATGTAACCAACCCCCGAACCCCATCCAATCTAAATAATTTTTTCAAAGTCGTGAAATAAATAGTGAGTCAAGAGCTAATCAAATAGCCTTGATCTCCGAAAAATGACGTGACAGTTGGTCTAGCCATTTCTTTCAAAGCTTTACCACTTCTTAAATGCATCACAACAAAGGTTTTTCAGAAAAAGTTCAACAAAACAATTAACAATTTCTAAAACGGTTTTCACAAGAGCACTTAGAAAATAATTTCAAAAGTTATGGAAGTTGCTTCCAAAAATTTGCTCAAACAGGGTCCTTTTGAGTGTGCCAATTTGTTTACTTGTGTTTTTGTTTGGTAAACAAGAAGGGTTGGTTTTGGTTATTACAAGCAGGATCAAACCAGAAATCCTATGACATGTTGTGCAAAGTTTTTCCATAATGTGAGTGAGTTTTCATCATATTCATAGGTTGCTTTATGAACAAGACGAATTTGTATTGTCTTTCGACAGAAAAAAGTAAAGCAAAATGCAAGTAAAAGATTTTAAAAGTTTAAAATGCAGAAATTTAAAGAAAAGGTAAATTGCATTGCATAAGCGTAAAGGTGTTTCGACAAATCGTAAGTGCTCTAGACGCCGGTACTTCGAGTGCTAGAATTCTATAAGTGATTTGCCGACCTATTTGAAGCCTCTAGATAGTTTTTGATGATGTTTCTTTAGTTGGTCTTTAATGATGTTAGCCTGTTTATCATTCCATGTTTTTAGTTGAGGATTGTTAGTCTTAGAATATGTTAAAGCACCCAAGCTTACGTGTGTTTCAGGTGTTTCCTTGGTTTTCTTATCTTTTGTCAAAAATACATTTTTACTGCATGAATAGGTTCACTCATATCTGAATCGACCAACAAAAGTCTCTGACTTCGTGTGAATCGATTCATAACATGTCTGAATCGATTCACTGTGTGAAATTCCGGCAGGCTAGCTTTCATATGTTTTATACGATGTTTTAACATTAGATACAAACAAATTGTTGAGTATGATGTTTTACCATCGAGCTAGCAGAAAACAGACAGAACAAGGGAAATATATGAATGTTGAAATTCTAGCGCATTTGTTAGAAGTTATTTTATGTGATGTTTCAATTTCAGATGCACAGAAAGCAGATGTTCTGTTTAATGTTTCAACATCATGCTAGCAGTAAACATAAACAAACAGCAAAATAAATGCAAGAAGGTAAAGAACACAATGCGTTTGTTGACCTAGTTCGGTGACAACACACCTACTCTGGGGGCTACCAAGCCAGGAAGGAAATCCACTAGTGTAGTCCGTACTCAATAGCTCTCAGCAAACTCCTCATTTACACTTTATGACCTAGGACCTACCTGTATTGACTTCAACCTAGGAAATCCTAGATCTGAGATCCCATCTCACTCCCTATAGTCAGTCACAGTCCATGTGACCTATCAGACCAAAAACAAACAAACACAAAGATAAAGTTACCTTCAAACAAAAACAACTAACACCTTGTTTCACAACTTCGGTGTAGCACACATGAGTTTACAACTCGATCTAGGTCCTTAACATGTATCACAAACGATACAAGAAAGGCTCACAAATCATCAGAACTAAACTTGCATCAAACGATACAAGAGTAGAACACACAAAGACTCAAAACCCTAAAAATCTAAAAAATTTAGTGCGGTGGCTTGAATAAGTAATTAGGTCTTAAAGTCTTCCTTATATACTGAAGCAATATGGGCTAACAAACGTTGTTGGGTTTCAGTAACAAATTGCAGATCGATCTGATCTACAAAACAGAATCAGAGACAATTATGAAAAGTCATAATATGTAGGCACATCTTTAGGAACGTCTAAAACATCTTCAAATATTCCTGCTCTTTTCGGAATAAAACTGAACTGATTTTGTACAGATATGTATGTTGCTTGGTCATTAAGTTAAGGAAAAATTGTTTCCTTTTAAAGATAAGGCGCGCGTACAAATAGGCATGAACTCAGGCACACTGAACCGTGCTAGGATGTTGGAACATTCTGTTCAACATCTCATATGGATGCCTAAACCATGTTGGAACATAGTATCCAACTACACAAACATGGATATTTGTTTTAGCAATAATGCAGCCAATACAAATACCGAACAATCTCCCCCTTTGGCAAATTTTTGGCTAAAACAAATTAAGGCCAATCATCTTAACAAACAGAGGGATACAGAAGACAACCATTTCTCCAAGAGCATGAACATATACGTATGAAGAAACAGCTAGCACACACAACCCAAAGGGATACCAATTGAAATTCCGGCAGGCTAGCTTCCATATGTTTTATACGATGTTTTAACATCAAATACAAACAGATTGTTGAGTATGATGTTTTAACATCGAGCTAGCAGAAAACAAACAGAACAAGGAAAATATATGAATGTTGAAATTCTAGCGCATTAGTTAGAAGTTGTTTTATGTGATGTTTCAATTTCAGATGCATAGAAAGCAGATGTTCCGGTTAATGTTTCAATATCGTGCTAGCAGTAAACATAAACAAACAGCAAAATAAATGCAAGAAAGTAAAGAACACAATGCGTTTGTTGACCCAGTTTGGTGACAACACACCTACTCTGGGGGCTACTAAGCTAGGAAGGAAATCCACTAGTGTAGTCCGTACTCAATAGCTCTCAACAAACTCCTCATTTACACTTTATGACCTAGGACCTACCTGTATAGACTTCAACCTCAGAACTCCTAGATCTGAGATCTCATCTCACTCCCTATGGTCAGTCGCAGCCCCTGTGACCTATCAGACCAAAAACAAACAAACACAAAGATAAAGTTACCTTCAAACAAAAACAACTAACACCTTGTTTCACAACTTCGGTGTAGTACACATGAGTTTACAACTCGATCTAGGTCCTTAACATATATCACAATCGATACAAGAAAGGCTCACAAATCATCAGAACTAAACTTGCATCAAACGATACAAGAGTAGAACACACAAAGACTCAAAACCCTAAAAATCTAAAAAAATTAGTGCGGCAGCTTGAATGAATAATTAGGTCTTGACGTCTTCCTTATATACTGAAGCAATATGGGCTAACAAATGTTGTTGGGCTTCAGTAACAAATTTCAGATTGATCTGATCTACAAAACAGAATCAGAGACAATTATGAAAAGTCATAATATGTAGGCACATCTTTAGGAACGTCCAAAACATCTTCAAATATTCCCTTAAATATTCCTACTCTTTTGGGAATAAAACTGAACTGATTTTGTACAGACATGTACGTTGCTTGGTCATTAAGTTAAGGAAAAATTGTTTCCTTTTAAAGATAAGGCGCGCCTACAAATAGGCATGAACTCAGGCACACTGAACCGTGCCAGGATGTTGGAACATTCTGTTCAACATCTCATATGGATGCCTAAACCATGTTGGAACATAGTATCCAACTACACAAACATGGATATTTGTTTTAGCAATAATGCAGCCAATACAAATACCCAACATTATGTCTCTCTTCAAAAATGCATGAATCGTATCATCATACATCTCTGAGTTAGTCTGGGTAGTCTGAATCGATTCAAAAATCTTTTGATGCGTATCAATCTTCATGGCATACTACCTTCTTCATAGTGTTTTTTTAAGACCGAATCGATTTGGTGAATCGATTCAGTTAGTTGTTTTTTCTCGAAATTTTACTCTTCATTACTATCACTATATAAACTCTTCTCATCACAACTTTAAAATTATTGAATCATTTGCAACTATTCTCTCTAGGTCTGAAAAACTAATTGCACATAAATTCTTCAAGATTAAACATTTTTTCTTAGAATCACTTTGTTCTTTGAGTCACATTGATTTGCTAGGGTGCTAGTAGGGATTGTAAGATGGTTCTTTCAAGAAGATTGATTGGGCTTAATCCAGGCTTCAAAGTGAAGTGAATAATACCATTCCAGCTCCAAAGGGCTTGGGGGTGTTTCTAACCGTTCTTGAACTCGAAGGGGATTCGCTTACCGGACGTAACATCGAAGGCTCGAGTGAAGAGTTCGAAGGGGTGCACGGGTATTCAAGGATTCGAAGATTCTAGGAGCACCAAATTCAAAGGTTATTTGAAGTTTGGGGGAGTGTTTCCTTAGGGGCTGAAGAATTATGTTTTAATTTCAAGGAACTCTTGTAAACATAGTGTATTCAACATTTTTTACATAGTGGATGACCTTGGTGAAGGAGTACTTCATCAAGAAGAGTAGACGTAGCCCTAGCGAGGACGAAAAAGGGCGAACTACTATAAAATTATTGGTGTTCTCTTTTCCCTTTACTCTTTACTTTTTGCTATTGCATATGATTAATTGAATAATTGATAGAATAATTATTAGTGTTGATGTAAGGTGTTTTTTTTTCAAAAGCTAATCTAATTCATTGAATTAGGTTTTAACTATTTTGCTTAGATCAATTGAGTGCAAGTTATATTCAATTCTTCAATTTCATATGCGTTGTGTTTTCAATTGATAGTTTGGTATTATTGTTCATATAGGTTTAGTATTGAAATTGTCTAAAGTTTTGTAAATTGTTCAAGGCTCATTAAAATTTGATTGTAAATAAGATTTGTATTCTGAATCACTCAATTCTACATTAAATCTTATTGAATAGTCGATTTCGCTAAAATTATTTTTTATCAAAGATTTGAGCGTCAACGTTGCAGATCCGGATGCATGGATATTCCGGTCACTTTAATTTTATCATATATTTTTGTAGGTATTATGTTGTTATATGCTATTAACTTGGATGATGTGAGTTTGTTCGCAGATTCATCCTTTACGTTTTTAGCGGTGTTGAATGATGTAATCTCTCGATTTGAATGAATGAATATCATTTTGTTTTTTGTCAAAAAAACAAATTTAGAAAAACCAGCACAATTCAACTCTCTCTCATGTGTTTTTATACTTTATTCAACTTCTTACATCATATTTCAAAAAATAATAATTCTTGTTTTAATTTTGTATTTTGATTTTTTTATCATCATTTTACATAAAATGCAATTCATAAAAATTACCAATTTTTTTTTGTAATTTCTAAATTATTAAAAAGTATGAAAAAAATTGTTGTGCAAAAAAATTAATTATTGTTTAAATGTAATGATATAAATTTATTAGTGCAATCAATGTAGTAATTTTTTTTAAACAAAGAGGACCGAAGCCCATCTATGTAGTATTTTTTTAGAGTAAATTACACTCCCCTCCCCTCAAAGATGCTTGAAATACACTCCCCTCCCCTCAAAGATGCTTGAAATACACTCTCCTCCCCTCTTATGTTAAAATATACAATTTCCTTCCTTGAAAAGTAAAATTTACACTCCCCTCCCTTATAAGATGCTTGAATTACAACCCCCTCCCTTGATAATTAAATGTGCACTACACTTTAATCTATTTTAACATAAATAAATATTTTTATGATATCTATTAATTTCAAACCACCCTTTAAGAAAAATTAATTCATTTCTTTATAATTTAAATGTTAATGATAATTAAATTTAAATATTTTACTATTGATTTTATAATTTAGAGTTTAAAATTAACTTTTAAATAACCATGGTTTATTGTCGTTAGTAATTTTTCACATATTTTAATTTTATTTTGGCTTGTTTCATATTTTATAATAGGGTTTAAAA
>Ga0209282_1001412_pt1 | contig 13173 bp, 21 predicted proteins | sample Mtrugardesep15_FD_187529 | JGI IMG/M metagenome (GOLD analysis project Ga0209282, IMG submission 187529) | Root nodule microbial communities of legume samples collected from California, USA - M. trunc garden sep15 (SPAdes) (version 2) | ecosystem: Host-associated > Plants > Roots > Nodule...
TAACTCTAATACATTCATCCTAATATAAAGGACCAAAGTGGTTGACGGAGGAAGAGTTAAGGGACCAAAACGAAACCAAAAAATAAGTTAAGGGACCAAAACGAAACTTTTAATAGTTAAAGGACTAAAATAAAACCAAAAAATAAATTAAGGGACCAAAAGAGTAATTAAGCCTAAAAAAAAGGTAAATACTAGTATGAATGCCATGTTGAAAAGTAATTCAAGCATTTAATTAGAATGGTAACTAACTACTATCATTTAGTTATTGCTAGTTGTAGAGTAAGTTGTAACTAGTTGACTTGTATAGCAAGTAGCCTATGACTACAATTTTAATTTCATCACTAACTTGAAAGTGTCACTTGCACTCTTCCACCTTTACCATTGAAATTTCTCTCATGTCCTTGGGAGTTAAATAATGAGAGACATTTTGCCTCTACAAATAAAAAAATGCAGACCGATGCACTAAGCATCCACATATGCAAGATTTAAGAAATGGTCCATTATACTATTTTTACACTCTTTTCCGAACTTAAACCCAACCTTTCAATCACATGATAATAACTTTACGGTTGCGTCAAAACTCTCACCTGCCTTTACAAATAAAAACTTTAGTAAGATTATATTTGTTGTGAAAATCCTTTTCATGGGATATGATGTGGCTATACCTGATTGACACCATATAATTCATACCCTCTGATTTCCACTCAAGACCGGTATCATTCTTGAAAACTTTATAATTAATCCGTGAATATTTTTTCACTCAATAATTGAACGAGAAATCGTTTCTAATCAAATATATCTAACTAAAATCCTTTATCTATCCTTCTAATAAACCACACTAATTTGGTAAAAGCATGAGTAGCAAACAAAAATCAAAAGGAATTTAAAAAGTAACATGCTAAATAGGTACGTACAAAATTTAGTTGATTCTAATCATATCAAGCAGTATTGATGAATGATATATGAGAGGAAATTCATGCAAGCATGCTCATAAAATAGTTAGTCATGATCAATGAAACTATGATGAATAATGATCATGATTGAAACAATGATGATTGTGACCACCACTTTCAGTCTCCCACTAAAGAGTATATTCTATTATATGCTTTATGAATTTGTTGAAATTCAAAAGGTTTAGTTTTTCACAACCTATAGGGGTGTATTCAGTTAGTGAGATTGAACTAACTAGTAACTGGTCTTCGGGGGACATAATTCAACCCAATAATTATGCAAAACATTGAAAATTTTGATTAATATTTAACAAATTTGAGTGTAAAGAGGATGAAAATGACATCCATATAAAAAATTTATTTCGATTAAGAAGTCAACTAAATACCTAAATAATTAACACAAATATGAGAAAGTTACTCAAGGTGATATGAGTTTCATGGCTACAATAATTTTTGGACTTTTTCTTAGGAATTTTGTTAAGGTTTCTTATAATTGAGACCAAAACGTGTAAATGTAGATACATGATCTAGAGAATCGTTATAGATCTAACCGTTCCCATAACTGCTTCACCCTATAAGCAATGACACCCTATAAGCAAGGTTTTAAATAACTGTCACACTCAAGGTCGCATATAAGATTTCACGATTTCGACTGTTATGTGTGTTGCGATACCGATTACGGTTTGTCGCGGTGTGAATTAATCACAACATTGCACAACTCTTAAATAATGATAGTAATGTAAATATCTGAAACTCGAGATAAATTTGAAGTTCTAAACTAGATCAGGAGATAAACATTATGTAATTTATGATCAAATATGTATTAAAAATATGATTTTCATCTATCTAAATTGAAAAAATATTCTGATTTTATGTCTATTGTCATGAACGACATTTTTTTGCGGCCGTAACGGTGTTTCGTCGCGGCTGTAACGGCATTTCGTCGTAATTTTTGTTCACTATGTAAAAACGGTAACATTGATTACCTATACTTTTTGTCGCGGCTTTTTATTCAACAACGGACCGTTTTTTAAAACCTTGCCTATAAGAGATCTATTTCCGACTTATGTCGGTATGGAACAATAGGGAGTAATGTAGATCATAAACACACCAAGTGGTTATCTATTGTCGTTTCAATAATACCACTTAGAAGCAAAACATATCTTACCAACAATAGATTTTTATTCTTTCATGTTTACATGTTTTGCTTTTTGGTCGGGTTTGTAAATTGTAATGCACATAATTTTGCTACCAATAATAACACATTGAATTGTACCATTCCACGCACGATGGGTCAATTACATATCTCTGCTTATAAGAAACAAAAACAAGGCGCATGCATAAACCTTAATTATTTGCCACAACATTCCAAATCCTATCGATGATTGTATATAACTATTCAGTAAGGACGAGATTATATTCGTTGATACAGCTAAATAAGACAAAAATAATTACAATATTGTTTTGTCACACTTGTGAAAATGTACCAAGAAAGAATATATGTGTAACAAAGTTGGTACCCGGTGAAATGATCTGCCCCATATGAACATATCCACGTGTTGCTGGATCATAGACAAAGACATCACAATTGACCCTACCATGGTTTTAAATTTTGATTCGGTTAAAACTGGAAGGTCGTTGGAGAGACATTAAAATCCACAATATCTCGGACACAATTGCAGTTGTGGACCACAATTTAAAACCTTAGACCCTACTATTCATCACTTACACCTGAGATAAAATCGTAACCACCTTTGATATCGCAGAAACTAACAGTTAGATACTGATCACGTGGTTGTAAAATGATAATCACAATTGTAGAGACATTAAAAAAGTTCGATAACATGATCACAATCTCGATACTAGACCGTCATTTATACCTAAGGTGAAATCACATTTGCAGTCGCATTGTGGTTTGTATCACGATTTTCATTAGAGAAATTTATAGTTAAATACGAGTATACCACTAATCTGTTGGAATCACATCACAAAGATAAAGAACTTAGTAGTCACAGCCACAATTGGAGTTGCATCCGGTTTTTTATAACCTCATGACATTATAAGTTTATAAAGCTTTTCACATATGAGATTTACCAAGGAGATTTCCTCTAATGTAGAGAAAATTTCATTTGTTATCACTATACATATATTACATGAACACTGCACATTTAGATGCATTGATTTTCCCTAAAATTTACAAAGCCTTTGGCAAAAAGAAAAATACACTAATATTTTACCCCCTAAATTTAATAATTTACCATTCCCATACTGAAAAATTTGAAAATAAATAAATAAAAATCACTCAATTCTTTTGAGTTGTGCTTCTATTGGTGGACCACAACTTACTAAACATTCTTTTAGGTTTAGTAGGAAGTGAACAAAAACCTTTAAATCTAGAACTTCTTCCAATTCCATTACTTGATACATCATTATTCTCATCAAAATCATCCTCAGCTAGTTTCATCCTAAGAGTTGTGTTCTTTGTTGATTTTGGTGAGTTGAATCCATTAACACTCCAATTATCACCAGCATTTATACTTGTAGTAGTGCTTAATTGTGTTGCATGTTTTGATGGGTCAATTCCATAAGAAGTGAGCAATGCTTTTATGTTACTTGATATGTTGGTGACTTTGCCACCATTTGATGCAGCTCTAGCTTGCTCAAAGAAGAGAACTTGGACAACAAGTCTTAGTGGAAGTAGCTCGTTCTGTGCAGCATGCATACATGATGAAATGGAGAGTTTTTTGCAGTCTAGAATTCTACATAGTCTTTTCCTTTCGGTTTTGTCGAGGTCTGGGTGAGCCTGCAAATTTTAGACAATCAAATTAAAAAATATAGTGAAACTAAATAACTGATAAAACATCATGTTTAGATTCTCATGTCGGATGAAATATGGTCTGAAAATGTGTCTAGAAGTGGGACACAATCTAAATTTAATGATGGTATCAAAGCTTATTCAAGACTCGTACACACAATCGGGTAACTTGAGTCATGCTCAAGATATGATACTTTCTAAAGTCTAAATGTCATATCATAGGTGTGTTAAGAGTTTCACATCGGACGGGCTATCTACATCATGCAAATTACATATTTTGGTTGTTAGATGATTATCGGACGGCTCGTATTCCTATTTTGTTATTTGAGAATATGAGTCGTCGGAATTTCAATCATTGTTAAATGCATAAATGGTCAAAATCTAACAGGAAAATTTGGTTGGAGGAGGCTGGAGGGAAAACTACTAGCAATAAAACTTAACTTCTAGTGGGTCAGCCTGCACCTAAACCAGGAAAATGATGATAAAGACAATACTTTAAGGTTGAGTTGCTTATCTACTAATTTTGTCCCACAAATGAAACATGTTGTGGCTACACTTTCTCTTGTTTTTTTCCTCCTCTTCTAGGTAGCACAAACACTTCATATTGAAAACATGTCCAAATGTCCGACACTTTTAACTGTCTATCATTAACACGACGTTGATGTTTGTGATTACATATAATAACTTCTATTTTTTCAAATTATTACCGGTATTTATATGTTGGCGTCCGTGTATGTGTCAGTGCTTCATAAATTTCTATCAGTAAACAACAATGAATTAATCTTGAAAACATAAAAGACTTTCTTCTTCAGATATTTACCTTGAGATAAGTATCAATAGCACTGTATAGATCATCATGATCACATCTTGCAAATTCAGGTACAGTTTCAGCAATAGCAACAAACTTATCCAGGGGCAAATTCACATCCTTAGCAACCTCTTGAAGATACTTATCAACAAGCTTAGCCACCTTCAACTTTGAGCTATGTGAAACAGAAGAAGATCTTCTACTCTCTTGCAATTCAAAATCAACATTCTCAGCCGAACGTGACCTCTTCCGTTCAAAAGCTAACCTTGATCTTTGAGGACTAGTTGATGGACTTTGAGTTAATTGCAACATAAACTCTTCCAATATGTTCATCACCAAATCCACATCACAAACCATTATAAGATCATTCACTGTTACTTCCTCTAATTGAAGTCCAACCCTTTTAACCAATTCTATCTTTAAAGACGAAAAAACTTTCAAATCATTCGCAACTTTCAAAAGCTTAAGAAGGAAGCTACAAGAAACAACACCTTTTGCAGATGGAAGCAAATTCACTATTGACTCTAAAAGCAAACTGTACTTTGAATTTGATGCTAGTTCACTTCTTGAATCAGAATCAGAACCAGTTTTTGGTAACCATCTAGATGCATAAATTTTCAAAGAATCACCAATGAGATTTAAAGGCATTTTTCCATCAGATTTTAAAGCAATCATGATTCTCCAATAAAGATCAATTTTCAATTCTGCTAAATCTTCACCCCACCATCTTTTTCTTATTGATTTATCTTTCAAACTTTCTGTTCCACTACAAGATATATCATCTTCATTTCTAACCCTCTTTAAGACCTTTGAGCAAATTGCTTCAATACATCTATTTGTAATTGACAATTCCTCTGACCATAAAGACAATGCCTTTGTGGTTTGTAGTGTTACAATTGAATCTTTCCAACCGCGAAGTATGCAAGAATTGAAGAAAACTTCAAGCTTGTAAATCAAGTTACCTTTTTCTGCATCTTCTGTCATTTGTAAATATTCCGCGGCACATCTTGTAGATACAATGTTGTAAGCACTTATAGTGATTGTGATTCCATAGCAGAATTTTGCACATAGTTCAAATGCTTCTTCTCCGCCAGGAAAATCGGGGAGTTGTACTATTTGATGATTTCGTGAATCAAGTGACTCCGAACATAATCTTTGTAGATGCAAACATTTTGATAGCAGTGGAAACTGAACAAAATCAACATAAAATTTTTAGATACTTGTATTTAACAATTAAAAAATATATATAACAAAGTATACACAATTTTTCTGAAAAAATAAATGGAATTTTTAAATTAAACGATAATTATCTGAGCGTGTGTTTGGTTATGCGGTAGCAGGAAGTGATTTTGATTTTATAAAAATTTGATATCATAAACTTTAGGAGTTTCAAGAAGCATACCTTATGAAGAAGATATCTAGTTCCTTTCACTTGAATTATAAGATCACTTGAAACTTCAGAAGAAACTGACCTGAATATACAAAGAAAATAAAAATAAAGTTCATGTTATTACTTTCTATTATGTAATATATTAAAATATAAAGAGGAAAAAAATAAACTAATCAATTTGAGAATTACCTGACTGAGTCTTCAGTGTAGAAGATATCAGGACGAGATCCTAGTTTCATAAACTTCATGAGTGTGTTAAATGTTAATATGTTCAATGTTAAATAATGTGCTACACTATGAAAACTTTATCATAAAGCTTTATAAAATGTTAGGAATATTAATTGGAAACTTTAGGAACTCTGAAGAGAGAAGATATAGAAATGACAAGAGGGAAAGAAAAACAAGAAGTTTGTTGTGGGAACAAAAAATAATAAGTGGTTTAAATAAGGAGTGGCAGAAAGAAAAGATTAATTAACAGAAATTAGGATTATAAAACAGTTTAAAGTTTAAGTCATTTTTATTTATAGAAAATTTATGATAAGCTATATAGTTGGATATTTATAAAGAGAGCCAATTAAAGTGAAATGCCAATTGTACCATATTCAGGTTTAGATATAGATTCGTTGCATGTTGTTAAAGTACTTAACACAAACTGCAGCACAACAACCATAAAATATTCGTGTAACAAAATCATATAAAATCATTTTTTTTTTAACACGCAAAAATGGATTATATTAACACTGCTATAGCAACCCTCTCAGCATAAGGTGTATCGAAAAGGCTACTAAAAAAGATACAAACAGTTCACTGTAATTACAACAAGTGGTTTCCAATGTCTAAACATGACAAAAGGTTCGACCACCACATATGATCACCAAACATAAAAACAACTTTTTTGGCTTTCATCCACCACAATGAATGATATTTTACTTTATCTAATAAATGAGCTATGGAATTTTCCTTTTGCTTAAAAAGCCTACATCCTGACACACATAAGCTCGCCTCTACATCCAGAATACCACGGTTTACCAAGTTAGACTTAGTAGGTAGTCGATCTCGAAGCAACCACCACGCAAAAATAGACACCTTAAGCGGAACCTGCTTGTGCCAAACCAAATCTTCACATTGCCTAACCTGCGGCATCTCCTGGTTAGTGAGCATTGCATACACCCCTCGAACCGAGTAGCCTTCATTAGGATTTGGTTGCCACTGCCACACATCATAAGAAAGAGGCTGCAAAGAAACATTAGAAAGTAACAACCTACACTCCTCTACGAGTTCCTCCTCCCACACCCACAAAGCCCTACGCCACTACCAACCACCACTTGTCGCCCCCCATCCAAGAGAAAACATATCTTTAACAGTTATTGATTTATTTAACGTTAAATCAAATAATCTGCTAAATTGAATCCGGAAGGGGACATCACCACACCACCGATCATGTCAAAACAAAGTACTCTCCCCATCACCCACACGCCTAACCACACAACCCTCAAACCAACCATCACCGCCCCCACCAGTCCTATCCCTAATCCTACTAACCTCCCTCCACCAAATAGAACCATTCCGGCCCCCATCCTCCAACCTCCCATCACGCACACCATACCTAGCAACTAACACCCTATACCACAACCCTCCTCGATCAATTAATAATCTCCAACACCACTTCCCCAACAACGCCTCATTGAACCAAGCGACAGGTAAAGCGGTCAAGACAAACTTTAGAAGAACCAAGCGACCTCCAAAGGAAAGATATCGGCTTTGCCAACAAGACAGTCTAGATTTTATGCGATTAACCACAGGTTCTCAAAAAGACAACCGATGCGGGTTTCCACCAATAGGGAGGCCCAAGTAGAGAAAAGGCACGTTACCAACTTTACAATTCAACAACGACGCTGTTTCCGTCAACCAAGAGTCAGAAACATTTACTCCGACCAGCAAACTTTTATGAAAATTAACTTTTAAACCAGACACCGCCTTAAAAAGGACTAAAACCGCGCGCAGAGCACGAACATTCGCCCAACTCGTTTCACCTAACAACAAAGTGTCATATGCAAACTGAAGATGAGATAAAACCACCTCATTTTTCAGCCCCCATACTATAACCACGGAACAAATTTGCATCAACTGTAGCCTTCATCATAACATTCAACCCCTCTGCTGCCAATAAAAATAAAAAAGGAGAAAGCGGGTCACCCTGACGCAGACCGCGACCTAAAGCGAATTCATTTGTTGGGCTGCCATTAACAAGAACAGATGTTGTAGCCGTCGAAACACATTCCTTAATCCATTTTCTCCATAAAGATGGAAAACACATTTTACCCATCACTGAATCCAAATACCCCCAATCAACCGAATCATAAGCTTTCTCAAAATCCACCTTAAACATCATCAACTCTTTCTTACATTTACGAGCCTCATCAACCACCTCATTCGTAATCAGAATCCCATCAAGGATTTGTCTGTTTTTAACAAGAGCAGACTGAACATCTGAAATGACACTTCTGATAACCTGTCTTAATCTATTAGCCAACAACTTAGCCAAAATTTAGTACAAACTTCCGACCAAAGAGATGGGGCGAAATTCATTTAAAGTTTGAGGAGAATCAACCTTTGGAATGAGCGCTATAAAAGTAGAATTAATACCTTTCGACAACTTACCATTTCGATGGAATTCATTAACAAAACGCATAACATCCTCTTTCAAGTCACTCCGAAAATCTTTGAAGAAACCGAAGTTGATACCATCAGGGCCCAGACTCTTGAAACTATCACAATCCCATATGGCAGCTTTCACCTCCTCCATTGAAAAAGGCTTAATGAGACCACCCCCTTCAGCATAAGACAAACCTCGAAACTGTAAATCATTTATCGTCGGCCTCTGAATATGGTGCGGTTGAAAATGACTCGCAAAGTGGGAAAACACCGCCTGACGGACGGGATGCACACGCCCTCCACTACAACACCATTCACAGTTATCGACACCAAAGAATTTATGCGCCTCCGACAACCCAAAATACAGTGGAAATATTTCGAATTAGCATCACCCTCACAAAGCCAATTAATTCTAGATTGCTGCCAACATATACTAGTATTAAGACAGGACAAAGAATGAATATTTGATGAAATACCACGTAACTCCGCTACCTCCTCTTCAGAGAGGTCTTCGTCCTCCCCCTTAACATCAATGGCGGCTTGCCTTTCCTTTAAAGCAACCTTTATTAGTTTCAATTTTTCTTTCAAGACAAAACCACCCCAACCGGTTACTTCAAATGGTTTCCACTTTTCATTGACGAAACTCTTATACCCAGGAACTTCCTGCCAACATTTCAGCAACCTAGACGGTCGCGGACCCCAATTTTCCTCATCAATTGTCAACACCAACAGACAATGGTCTCATAAACCACGTAACAGAGCAACTTGAGTGCAATTCGGCCAAAATAAACACCACCCTTCTGATAAAAGAAACTGATCCAACCTACTCATGGACTTTCCATCACCTTTAAACCAAGTAAAATTACGCCCATGCAACGGTAAATCCACCAGCATATTATCATCAATAAAACAATCAAAAGGAACAAAATCTGCAGGCATGAAGCCATTTCTTACTAATCGTCGTTCGCCCTCGTTTCGAACCGCATTAAAATCCCCACAAATACATACCTTTTTATCACCCAACAGAACCAAACGAGCAGATAAAGAATTCCATAATGCTTGCCTTGCCGGCTGGTCGCACGGTGCATAAATATTGAACAAGAAAAACTCTTCATTGGTCTTAACGAATTTGCCATGGATCAACAAAAAATAATTTCTGCTTGTAGAATCCCAAACCTCAACTTCATTACTATCTCATACAGTCAACAGACCCCCTGAGGCCCCCACTGAAAGGCGAAAAGAATATGAATGGGGTGAAGATCCCCACATTGAAGCACATACAAAATCATCACATAACTGCAATTTAGTTTCCTGAATACATAAAATAATTGGAAGTTTCTCCCCCACCAACAAACGGACATCCCTTCTCTTCTCTAACCCACCTAACCCCCTAACATTCCAAGATAAAATCTTCATGACCACCACCCTCACCTCCCTAATTCGCCAACCACGCACCTAAACACCCCCCGTGACCGGCTCCCTCCCTCAACCACACCACTATTTTTTGACTTTTGTTCTTTATCCCTCTTTACCCTTGATAAAACACTAAACATATTATGATTATCCCCTTTAAAATTAATTCCTATCTCCTTCCCCGTTCCCCTCACATCTTCGACCTCGACCTCCTAATTATCACACAAAACCACCTAATTTTTCCAATCATTATTTACTGAAGATGAAGAAGATGCACCCTCTGAAACAATTTTTGAAACAATTTCCACAGATTTAGTTACTCCCACCTTACCTTGCCGCATATGAATCATCCGCTTTAAATTATGCAACACTACCGTTCGATCATTAGAAGGAAGCCTCGCCACTTTTTTCAAGGAATGAACAGGATGACAGAGCACACCCCCCGCCTTTTTGCGCTTTAACATGGAGACCCCTTCGGATTGCTTTGCCTTTTTACTTACCACCAATTGCTTACGCTTCCATCGAGAAGAAGAGACAATACCTACATCACCATGATCCTGATCACGTAACCACTCCATGCTTCACGGACCAGAAACTAACGACCTCCCTGCCCCTGGTGGACAAGAAGTCGTACATTTACTTCGCTTGACAACCTCTTTCGGCCCCTCTACCTGTGTCAGCACCCTCTCATTGGAACTATCATTTTTAATCACCGGTGACACAACCTTTTGAATGACATCCTCAGAATCAATATGTGGTAATCCATCCTCCTTGGGAGAAGTCGCACATGGTAAAGGTGTGACCATGTCTTGCGACCCAATGGAGGCATCAACAAGTCCCTCATCTTGTTTCGGACTTTCTGCTACAACATGTTTAGTTTCCCCATTAACCTCAGTTGCTTCTAATTTTTCCAAACTAAGGTGTCAATATTTGAATGCACATCCGGATCAACATGAACATCCTCATTATCTGATTGTTCACTATGTTTATCACCCTCTTCAAAGAGACACACATCTTCACCTATGTTAAAACCCCACTCCTCAACTATTTTCACCTCCATCAACACTCCATCAATTAACAATTTCTCAACAACAAAAATAATGTCCAGAGAAGGCGTTGAAACCAACACCCTAGCATAATCAAACCTCTCCTTCTCCAATGAGCACATGTCAGTTCGTAAAAATCGTCCACACTCCATGACACATAATTTAAAAAAATATTCATTCCACGCATGCAGCGGAATGCCATATAGCCTCAACCATGCACCCCTATGAAAAGGCACATCACCCTTATCCCATTGCACAACATTTGTCATCAAAAGATTAAAAAAAACCAGAAGCTTCCTTCACTATCTTCATAACATCCGAATTCGAAAGACTCCAAATAAATTTTTTATCAGCGCCCATCGGAATAATGTCTAAATCTAAGAAACCAGCATTTGTAACTCTATTCTGAATCATAGGTATCAATTCCCCATTTAAGACTGAAGCTACCACACCTTTGCGTGCCCATAATAAATCTTCTTCTTGAGACCTATACTTTCGAATAGAAATAAAACCAGGTTGATTACTTTCCAACCCAACTCTTGCTCGATTGTTTTCAATTTGTTTCCCATTGTTGAACACGGTCTCCCGCCTTCTGTTCCCTCCCTCCACGCCATTCACCTTACCAACACTCCTTGGAACCACACCTTTCCCGCCCCTCACAGCACCCTCACCATAAACACCGCCTCTCACCGCCTCCACCCTCCCTCCTCCTACTGCCATCTTCCCCAATCTCACACTTTTTTTCTCCCTCGCCCACATGTTGCACCTCCTCATCTCCATGTAAACCTGCCTGCTCCCTCGCCACATTTTTTTCGTTCTCCCTTCCCTCACCCACACGAACATCCTCAACCTTCTCATCATCCACACAAGCAACTGATCGATCAAAACGAGCCACCCTAGCATTGACTCAAAAATTACCAAACCAAACAACATTTACAGCCTTCAAAAGTTTACCTACATCCCTTACTTTTGAAAATCTAACAAAACCATAATATTCCCCATGATAGTTACGTCTACTAGGAACCACAACATTCTCTAAAATGCCATAGACTTCAAATCCTTTCCTCAGATAAAAAATGGACATTTGTGACGAAAAGTTTGTAAAATAGAAAGTGACAAAACTGTTTGAATGAAGAGTCTGCAATGTCATCCTCCCTGCCCTTCTCAGCCACACGTGACTGCCCATATGGAGCAACAGCCACACGCCTATCTGCATCAGTCTGGTGCGGTTTCATTGAAGCAGAATGCCGCCGTGAATTGAATGCACCCTCTCGATAACCTAAGGAAACCCTAGATGAACCCCTGTTATCAGCTGTCTTCCCCGAACCTGAGTTAACCCTTGACCTAGACCGTCGAATTCCATTGCCAGAAAAACCTCCAAGCTGCTTCCTCTCATGTTGTCCGTCTTGACCATGCTCGTCCTGTCGCAACGCTTTCCCACGTCGCGGTCTCACAACCTGCCAATCATCCCCATCCCTCTCCGTTTGTGGCACCCCGCCAGGGCCCCTCACCCCCCAATTTTCCTCACCTCCAGGGATTGGTACCGGCGCGATTGTCCATGGCGGAGCCACGGGTAATTGCGGTTCTCAGCCTCCCCTCCTCTCATCGCTCTCTCTGTTTTTTTAGGATACAGTGAACATTGTTGCCTTGGACATGCGACTTAATTTTGGTAAATAAAATATGTCATATAGAACAGAAGCCGTAGAAGTTGGAAATTGAAATAGAATTATAATCACCTAAAATTACAACTGCATAGACAGTTACTGTTAGCTGACTTGGCTCAAATAATCCAAGATGAAGACAAATATCATTGGTCATAAATTTATAAAGTGACTCATGGCTGCTGAATATGACCTAATAATATTAAACAAAAACTAGAAAATGGTATGTGAAATCGCAACTGCCGCATTTTCTATTAAACATGGTCCTCATATACAGCCAAAACCAGTGTGGAACAGAATATCAACTAAGTATATACACACAAGATGCCCTGTTTTCACTTTCAGATAGTACAAAAAATATATAAAATTGCAGTATGACAATCCAATTAGCAGGAAGTTTGTAATATGTAAATTTCAATTCTCTCTATACCCAAC
>Ga0209282_1001414_pt1 | contig 13166 bp, 6 predicted proteins | sample Mtrugardesep15_FD_187529 | JGI IMG/M metagenome (GOLD analysis project Ga0209282, IMG submission 187529) | Root nodule microbial communities of legume samples collected from California, USA - M. trunc garden sep15 (SPAdes) (version 2) | ecosystem: Host-associated > Plants > Roots > Nodule...
ATAATGTGAGGAAATAGGGAAGTATGGAGGGGTATTTATAGGTGGGAATGGTAGTATAAGTTATAAAAAACATAAATACGGTATAAAAAAAACGTATAAAAGTGGTAGAAAACGTGTTAATTGAATGTTGAAAACCTGACCAAAGTGGAAAAAAACGTGTGTTCTTCAATTCTGACCACCGGCCAACTAGCGCGAGTTAACTCGTGTTGTGCGTGACGTAAAGATATTTTGGTCATTTCACTTGAGAATGAACAAATCTGTTTGGATAAAGAGCAGGGTTCAATTATAAATCGTAATTGTCCTCATCATTTGAACTACCTAACAAACAATTTCATGAGCAATTAACCCCTATATCTTTAAGCCCTATTCAAGTCGGAAGACAATTTATATTCACACAACAAATAAACTCTTTCACTTTTGAGGGCTTCTTAATTTTCCAAATCAAATCCGAAGATCATTGCACTTTAAAGTGAATGTTGTCAAGTAGTTCTTGTATGCATAAACGGTATGCATTACACACATAATACTCACAATAGTCTTCTCTTATTATATAGGCAAATGTTATTTTTTTTTAAAAATTATATCAAAAAATTTTAAAGACATAGTTAGCAAGTTTTAATTGCATGATTTATTTGTTCATTTTTTATTTTTCAGTCACACATTCTTAAATTATAGCAAATAATGCATTGTAATTGACTATTCTTTATTCTTGAAAAATTCTTGATGTTATTTTTCTAAAGATATAGCATTGTTTTTTTATATATAAGACGATACTCCTGTACCTAAGAGTACAAAGGTGTATTAACAAAATGATTGAAAACTTGAGAATTAAAAAAAAATATTATTAATTAATGGTGTAAGAACTCTGCTATTCATAGTCATAGCAAAACGGTCCAACCATGTTACGCCAGAGATTAACCAATTAGACCTTTCAGAAAAAAAATACTAACAGTATCTCACTTAACAGAATAATTTTAATAATTAAGTTAGTAGCAAAATGAATTATGAATTTTATGAAGAAAAAAAAAATATGTGAATTTACTTACCGATCATGTTACAAATGTCCTTAGAATATTTATTAAGAAAGCAATAAGTAAAAACTTTGTATTACAAACAACAATTTTTTTATATTCAAAAAATTAAATACACACTTTCTCATCATTTTCTAAAATGATATTTTCATTTTAATTTTTTTAACAAGTGTCTAAGATACTTTTTCATTTCCTTTGACTTAATAATAGAAGAATCTTATATATATACATCCCTTTAATTTTAATCATAAGCCCGTGACTCATTAGACAATATCATGCATTTATCCAGAATTCATCAGAATTGAAAAAGGCTAGGATGATGTGATTATTTCTTGTATTTTAAATTAGACTGCAAGCTGCAAATAATTAACATAGTGGATTCAGTAGTAATTGTAATGATTCAGTTAAGCATGCATAATAGACGCCATTAATCATAAAAAGCCATAAATCAAGATTCGATATATGGGTATGTTGTGGACCTTCATGCATGATTGGTTCCAACAAGTGAACATAATATATGCATGCTAGCTAAGACATCAAATCGTTGAAATTAAGGAACTTTTTTGTTGTGGAAATTCACTCAGATTAATCATTAAATTAAATTGGAAGAAGAAGAAAAAAAGGATTGTTCATGAATTGAAATAGCCGCAACCTTATAGTTCCACATGCACATGAACCGCGCATCAAGCTATACATTCTTTATCAGACAAAAAAGTTATACGTGATACATCTCAACATTCGTGTATTGTTACGATAGATTGTGGTGTCTATAAAAGTTGGTTCAGCTGTTGAAGAGTTAAACTACACTTTTGTAAGGTTGCGGCTTCAACTCTTAATGTTAATACGAGGATCTAGAAATTTCTTTGTTATTAGTGTTATCAGTCTTGATATATATCAATTAACTCTAACGAGACATTTAAACCAACTCTCTTAATTTTTTTATCATAAAATACTTCATCCGTTCATTATTATAAACAAAAATCAATCTTTTATATTTATTAAATAAATGGGGTATTTGATCTATATTATTGACCAAATATATCATTCATTAAATTAACCTAAAAAATTGATTGTTTGCTTATATGGCCCTCCACATAGATACAACATCAATGCCACATAACAAATATCATTTTGGTTGAAATAAAATGAGAGTTAAATGACTATCATCTTGTCATTAATTGGTTATTTTTATGGATCATTTTGAAAGAGAAATTTTAACCTACTATCATTTTTTCTCTCCCTCTTTCATTCCTCTCTCCCTCGTTCATTTATCTTTCTTCTTCCTTTCTCTTATTTCCTTCTTCTTCTTCCCCAATCTCTCATTTTCTTCTTTCTCCTTCATTCCTCTCTCTACATATCTATATAATTCCTCTCTATCACTTTTATTTTTCTTTTTAAACTTCCTTTCTCATCTTTCTCTATCTTCATCTTATGTCTCTCTTTTATCATGTCTCTCCCTTTTTCCTCTCCTTATCTTCTCCCTCACTCTCTTATTAAACTATCTCCGTATCGTCCTACTATTTTACATTATAAGTTTGCTCAAGGTACTTAGATACCTCAAGGTTTCCTTGGCTAAGGATATTTTTCCTAGACGATCAATGAGTTTATTTTAGTTCTAAAAATTATATACACTCTCAAATGGGTTGTACTTTATTCTCGCAGTAATAGTATTCGTCATATTGCAACTAATATGATCTTATGTAAGGGATCCAATACTTGGACATTAATTGTTACATAGTGAAGTAGAAGGTCGGGAGTTTACCAATTGACACCAAAGGCCAAACAAGCTAAAAAAATTAGAGTGTGTTTGGATGGAAGTATGTTTTGAGGGAACTCAAATATTTTGAGGTGAATTCCATCGTTTGGGTTATAATTTGGAGAATTTTTAAAATGATAAAAATTTATAAAGTATTTTGTTTAAGTTAAATTTAGAGAATTTCAAATGACACCTAAAAGCTAGAAATTAAAATTTCTTCATCCTTATAAATTTTTCAAAATTTGTATTTTGGTCCTCACATTTTCCAAAATTTTCAAATTGACTGCAATAAATTTCTGAAAATTGCAAATTGAACCCTACTTTTTCAAAAATTATAAATTGACCCCTCATTTTTTTAAAAAAATTGTAAATTGACTCCTATTTTAAATTTCTAAATTTGGCTTTAATTTAAAATTTATTAAAGTTGCCCAATGAATATTTTTATTTGTCCTTCCAAACAAAAAAATTATAAATGGTGACAATTTAATTGGATCATTTAAATTATTTATAATTCTAAATTCTTCAAAATTTCGCAATCTCTTAATCCAAACATAAGTCTCAACACATCAGAATCCATGTGTTATTTTCTTTCTCACACATCAACAACATTCATGGTAAAAAAAAGCATCACACATTAGTATTTTGAATGGAATTTAGTCTTTGGTTAACAATAGAGACTAAAATAATTAACAAATTAAACAATCAAGAACTCAACTCAATTGTTGTTTTTATTATAATAGAGACCAATGTGACGATGTTTTACACTTCCATAGACCAAAATAGTTATCTCACTTCATTTTTCTCTCTTATGCTTCTTGTTTCATCTTTTTCTTATGGTAGGGGTTCATTTACCTTTTAATATAGGCAAAAGATTGGGTTATAAAAATTCAATGGACCAAGTATCAGAATCTCGATCTGAAAATGGACCTATAAGAAACGTGATTGACGGCTAGACATGGCCACAAAATAAACAACTTCTAGCCATATCCCATCTAATCCAACCAACAAACTTATACATGCATAATCAAAGAGAGAGACTTAAAAATATGTAACTCTTGACCATGATGACACCGCAACTACTCATAATAACAACATTGTGACCCTCCACGTGTTGACAACCCATCTCTTGTAACATGTTACTTTAAATTATTCTGCAGGCATAGCTTAGTATTTTGCTATTGAGAGTGAAATTCACACAAGCTTTAATCACAATAGAGAGTTTCATCAACCCCGTTTGTTTGGGCCAACACACAACAAAGGGGAAATTAATAAAGCATTTACTTTTCTCAAGTTTCTAACGTGTTATATTCATATTTTAAAATCAGAAATGATTTAACTTATTTTGTAAGTTTTTATGTGGTATTTATGCCGTTTAAATTTTATAATCTGAACTATATAGATCGTGCGAAAAATTTATAAGATGGAAAAAGTAACGGTCAATTAATAATTTAGTTGAAAACTATAGCTCTAACAAATTATAAGTGTGGTACATGTTTTGGCAAAATATACATATTTATTTGATCATTATTTAATATAGTAGCAATTGGCTTAAACAGAAATGTTTTGGACACCCCTATTTAATCATTTTTAATTAATGGACTAAAATGCAAAAATCAGTCCAAATCAACGAATATATGGCACACACATTCCTTCAAGAATTCATGATCCCTATTTGTTGTTTCATATCATGTTGACCTTGTTCCAATCCTTAACATGGTAGGTGAGACTCATGAGTGAATGGTGTTGAGTTTGATTTGATTTGTCCATCTAAAACAAAAATTAAGACCGCAAATTAAGCCAGACCAGGGACATGTTTCCTAAAAAAGCCAAGACACTAAATTTTGTTAAAGATATGTTTGTAAATATCTTGCACCATCAAGACTTAAGTTTTTAAACTCAAGTTCGTAAATATAAGACACCAAATTATTTGTCTTTGCCTCTAAAATAATGTTTGACTTAATCAAGTGAATAAGATCAAATGATTAATGAATTTAATCAAAAGACGAATTATTCGAGAAGACTTTTGTTCAATTTTTAGATTAAATAATTATTAGTTAGATTAAACTTACATCACAACTGAACTTCAGATTATCACGATTTCTTTCTCTAAAATATGATGGTTAACACCAAAAAAATATTGTTTGACTTTGATAATTTTTACTACGATTTTACTCCTAATTTAACACTATTGTTTGTCTTTATAGTTACATTACATGTGACTAAAGTGTAGAGCTTATGTGATCTGTTTTTTTTTTTTTTTTGAAAGAATGTGATCTGTTGTTTGGTAAGTACTTTGTTGTTTACATGATAAACCAAAAGAGTGAAGCTAGCTGGGTGTACTTCAATCACATGATCACTGTTCGAGTACCATTAGTCCAATTAGTCTTCTCTAGCTGTAGTGCACTATCATCTACCCATGGGATTATAGCAAAAATATTAAACATTTTCGTACCATATTTATTTATTACTTCTCCCCCTATCTCAAAATAATTTACAAAACTGTCCTATAAATACAATATGGTAGTAGTATTAGTACTAAGCCATAAAACTAAATATAAATATATATTTTTAAATGAAACCAAAACCGTAGTCGTACTTTCTTTGCGTACAAAAAAAAAAAGTATTAGTACTTTTTACTCGTATTCTATTTTAGGTGAACATTATTCATCATCCAATTTTATATCCAGATTTCGTCACTTTTTTAGTGTTTAGGTGAAAGTGAAACAAATTCTGGTTAAAGCGGTAAAAAAAAGACTTTGCAGTTTATTTTCCAAAATAGTACGAGGCTGACAAAGTAAATATCACTTTTTTAGTTGCTCATTTATTTTGGCCCTATTTTAAAGCCAATATAATTAAGGTTTCATTTCATGAATTTTGCAAGATATTCCCGTTGACCTTTGCATTGACATGCCTCCCTTAATCAAAATATACGTGATGGAACCAAATATTTCAATTAGTGGGAGCAAAGTGTTTGTTTGATACTGCTTTAACAAAAATAACATTAAGTTGAATTATAAATTTATGGGTTAGGATCAATTATAAGATTAAAAACTACAAACCGCAACTTTAAGTAAAATTGTTTTCAGTCTCCAAAATTGATTTCTAAAAAAAATGACAAATATAATTTTAAATAGTTAGAATTAATTATGCCACTTAAAAAATATTTTCAAGCATCTAAACGTGGAATCAAACATGGTCAATAAAGATAAATTATGATGACATCAGTAAAATATTTGAGATTGTAAAGTTATATCATTATATTCTCAAAAAATTGATGATACTTCAACGACTAAAAAATATTGTTTTGGTGTCTTCAAATTTTAAAATTATCTAAAAGTATATTTTTATTATTAATACTATCAAAATTGTATTATTTATGCATGTGATCATACAATCATTCAATAATTAGTCTCTCACACTATTGTGTTGTGCACTTAATTTTGAATAAGAAAAATATAAATCACTCAAGTACTTATAAAAAAAAAACACAAATTTAAGTGGAGATCTGATCCACATAAATTTATCTCTGAGTGCGATTGTTAGTACTATGGTAAACACAACATAGTTTAACAAAAATTACATCTTGAAGATTAAACAAAATTATATTTTAACAAAAACTAAACCTTAATGATCTAACAAAACCACATTCCAATTATAATTTTATTAAAACCAAAATCAATATAAACATATAATAAAGTGAATAAATACAACAAAGGTACTATGATATTATAAATTTACTTGGTGAATGTACCCCAAAAACAAAAAGAAAACGAAGGAACATAGATAAAAGTGAGGTGGGGAACAATGCATAAGTTTGACCAAGTCAAAATAAGAAATGCTCCCACACAAAAATCAAATCCCAAATTTCAAAGTATCTTGGTTAGTTGCTTCTTTAAGGAAAAAATTAAAGTGGGAGTTCAGATGGATGAGAGTAGAAATAGAATAAGGGCTCCACCAACTAGGGTACCTAGAGAATTAGGGGCCCAAAGGTACCATCAAAATCCAATCAGAAAATTACTTATTATTTCATCCCCTCAATACATATCCCATTGCTCTATGCTTATCAACATCACTCCTATGCTTTTCAATCAAAATTCAAAGCCTAACTGCAACCAATCAACATCTATCAATCTCTCTCCTAATGCCCTAACCCTCCCTCCTTTTGTTCCTTCATACTATTATTTGAATTGTTTGAAATTGAATTTGGAGGGATAAATGTTCCAACCAAGCATAGAGACAATTTTAAATTTAACTTTGTACTTGCCGGTTGTGAATGCTATCCACTTGCAAAGTTGTCCTTGTAACCATATGCACAAACCACTCACCATAACAGTTGAGGATCTAGATTGAATATCATAATTCAAAATATAGTTATAGGTAGAATGGGTTCCATTTTATTACTAAGATCTTTATTAAGAAAGATTTTAGTGAGATGGAAGAGTAGTAATCATATGATTTTAGAGTGGTTCAATCAATTGAATAGAGCTCTCATATTTACCGTGATATGACTTAAAATTAAAAATGAGATATCCCTTGCCTTATGGTTCAAGTTCAACTCAACTTTTATCATGACAAATGAAATCAAAAACCAACGATAAAAGTAAAGTTGTGTGTGTAAAGTACAGAAAATGAGCATTCTTTATTGCATAGTATAGTAAAAATGAGCTAGGTATTTTACAAAGATATGGGCAAATCCACCCAATCTGCCAAAGCAGTTTTTGCTAGCTTGCCTTGAAACCTGATCAATGTTACACCATCATAACTTGACCCATCACCGTAACATGAAAGAACACACTGTGCTAATCTTATTATTAGTACAACTTAAAATAATATTATTATTAATAAATATAATTAAAAAAAAACTTCCCTAAACTACTAATCTTTCACTATTACTTCAACTAAAACCAGATCCCAAAAGCTAGTACAATCTTTTCTCCACAAGAACTGGATTTTGCATTTGCATTTGCAACTATACTACCAAACACACTATTGAATTTCTTCATCTTTTGCTAAAAACCAAAATACCATGTTTAATTATGACAACAAACTAATTAATTTCTTCTTCAAAAAGTTCACCATGTAGAATATATGAGTCAGTAAGTCCACTCTTGAGGTAGACGAATTTCACAGCTGGCTGCTTCTTCCCGCCGTGCCATTACTAACTGTTGCTTCAAAAGCGCGTTTCTCCTTGCCAACAACAAATCTACAACAAAGAAAATCCAACATAATAAGTTAAAAAGACAAGAAAAAATCAACAAGTTTTTTACTATGCACAAAAAATCCAACTTACCATAATCATTAACAAAAGCATTAGTAAAGCGTGGTTGAGTAGTAACATTTCGTTCATCAATGTTCATGTTAAAAGAATTTACTGCCTTAGCCGGTAACATAACAGGTACACAACCTAATAAAAAAACAACACAAATCACATTAGACAAAATAGCAAAAGAGGGATTTAGAAAAAGGGGTAAAAATGGAAATAATTAATTTACCAGTTCTCTTGCGTGAATCTGAAGGTGTAGTATCATAATGACGAGGTAAAAACACACCAGTTCCACCAGAAACCTTTTTCACAGAAGATCCACCTTGAACCGGAACCCTAAACCCGGATCCACCAAGTCCATATTGTACCCTTTGGTTTTGCTGAGTTTGTTGAAAAGACAAAGGAACGTTACATCTTGCAGTAGAACTTTCATAACCAAGTTCACGCCTTCTATTCTGAATCAACAGTAACTGTTGCTGAACCAACCAATTAGGATTCTGTTCTCTTTCCCACAGTACGGAACAACAATCTAACACCTCCTGTTTCTGTTTCTGCTTCATTTCTCCATTAACCTATACACAAAAACAAAAACAAAAACAACAAAACGACAACGTTAGAGAAACTGTTACAAAAGTAAAGAAGAAGATAGATTTGATTTTTTTGAACAAGCTTACCATGTTAACATGGGTGGGACCCACTGAGTTGTTCATTTTGAACCTAGCAACTTGACCTGCAGCAGCATAAATAGCTTCCCAAGGGTCAACAAACGGCGCCGTTACCGGTGACGGAATACGAGAGTTTCCGTTAGGACTTCCGTCACCTGAACCGTTGCTTCGACCAGACCAGCTACCGATTCCACTCAGCGTCGACTGAGGTGACCCTGCCACGTCACGAGTTTTCATGGTAGGTGCTGTGATGAACGGCCCTTGCTTCTGAGTTTCACGGAGAGTGGTTTGACTCAGTCTTTGAGTTAACCCAGCATAGAAACTTTCTTCTTCGTCGCTACTGTTTTCTGTTGAGTCTGTTAACTCGGTTAACGATTCAACGGGTGAAGATAGTTCAAACTCGTAAGGGAACTCAGTAGGGAAACCGAACGCGGCGGCGTCGAACTCAGGTGGAGACCAGAGTGGTTGTTTTGTTGCCATTGACATGTTTTCGGAGAGAATAAGGATGTTTGAGACAGATTTTATAACGTTAATAAGGTTATAGCTAGGTTCATAAAGAAAAAGAAAAAGAAAAAGAAAAAAGAGAAGAGAGAGGAAAATAAGGTAGTGGATATGAAGAAGGGAAGAAAGGAGTTGGAAGAAGAATGTTGAACACAATCTGCTTTTATTAAGGTTTGAAGCTAGTAGTTTAAGACAGTGATGTATTTTATAATGTTTTTATTTATTTTTATTTTTATTTTAATTTTATAATAATGTTGGGGTTGTGGAAGGTGAAAATAAATGAATTAATATAAGGGGGTGAAGAGTTTATGAGAACAACTGGAAGAATGGCCCAGTGGTTGGAGACATTTGTCCCTATTATTGCATGCATAACCCACCTGCCATTTGTCCCCTCTCACACTCATCGACTTTAATTATGCTACTATTAACTTATTTAAAAGTAAATAAAAATGTAAAATTATTTGATGTGAATTATGTGATTGTAAATGGATTAATTATTCATCACAATGTTTATACACAATTAAAAATATGGTAATAAAGTAATGATTAATATTAGGAATGTTGCATTTGATATTTAGACTTCGATTTTTTCACTTGTTTATTTTAAAATTTAAATTTTAATTACGTGACTATTTGATAAAAAGAAATTATACTTAATTATTCAAAAAGAAATCATTAATACTAAAAAAATAAAAGAAGTTAAAGACTATCCTATAAAATGGATATGTAAATTTTCAAAGAAATTTTAAATTTACGAATAGCATTAGTATCTTTTTGTTGTCTTATCAAATATTTATTTAGAGTAATGTTTGAGTTTCTTTAACTAAAATTCATTAAACATTGTTTCACCAATGATTAAAAGAATTAGACTTATTCATCAATGGATTTTTATTTTTTACGGCTTGTAGCTGCCTCTACTCAGCTAGGTCGTATTTATTTGATTTTTTTGACGTATCTAGTCTAGGTATTTATTGTTTGAAATCAAAATTTTGGATTTGTGTATTGATAAGGGATCTAGGTTCCAATTTAGTACCTGGATAACTGGCCCCACTCTCTCTAGTCTTATGTTCTTTCTTTACTTGTTTTTTTAAGTATGAATTGATTTAAATTTTGGCATTTGGCCAAATTCACCATAGAATATTTACATTTTTAGGTTTACGACTTTAATTTTAAAATTTTCAATTATGGCTATATTTTCTTTGTCTCGAGAGGTAGGGTTATATTTTCTGAATATCGATGTTTCTGCCGCCGATAATGCTGGCTTTAATTTCAAGTTTTATTTATGCAAATTCAAAATATGGGTGGAGTGGGGTCGATATATATACGCAGTGATTTGATTTGGACAATATTCGAATTAAACCAAGATTGACTTTTTATTTGCTAGGAAAATTAATTAAGATTATTTGCACTGGTGATACCGTCACTGTGCCTGCATATGAGGATGATTCCATTTGCACCGTTATTCATATTATTAAAATATTGTTATAATCATTAGTGATTATGCACTTCTCAGCGTGTTGTATAATTTACCTATTTAAACAAGTAATTCTCCCCGATAATATGATCTCAAATATAATGATATTCATTGGCTTATGAGTTGTGACATACTAGTAGTATATCCTTTGACCTTATGTATTATTTAGTTTGCTTGTGAAATTGGCAAATTACTTATTATTTGATTTGAAGCACAAGGGATAAGAATGAGCATTTTACATCATTAGAAAAAATCATATCCATATGCTGCTATCCCATTCGTAGTGTTACCACAACGATGTTTTGCTTTTTCCACACAGCAAGGTTCCAAGCAACCGTTCCCGTTTGCATACTCCCAAAATTTGATGTTATTATTTTTCATTTATAGATAACGCAATTGATATAGATTTCTTGGATTGGACAATTCACTGTTTGCATAATTACATGACACAAAGCATATCTATCACCATATTGGAACAGTGCATGTCACAAAGCATATTTATCGCCATATTGAGTGTGTAGTCAAGATCCAAGGGTTAATCAGTTGAACTATATACTAACTAGTAACTACGGTCCGGTTAATTAACTTTTGTACTAAAAAGTATTCCTCTAATTTGAGAGATTTAAAAGACTTGAACTATAACCTAAAGATATATTTGGTTCAGTGTACAATTTAACTTTTAAAACATTACTCTGATTAACTTTTGTACTAAAAAAAATAAAGAGTTCGAAAAGAGGGAATGTTAAAATAGTAAACAAGACAAGATCTAAAAAAATTATGAAGAATAAGTCTTCTTTAGTTCTGATGGTCGATATTCTGTGAAGTCGGTTTATTCTTCTCTCTTAAATGGTGTGTCGGCTGCAGATGTCCTTGAGGGAGAAATCTTGCAGGCGATTTCTCAGGTTTGGAAGTCTTGGGCCCCTTCAAAATTGGTTATCTTCTCTTGGCAACTTCTGCTTGATAGGATTTCTACTGGGTTCAACCTGGTGAGGCGGGGTATTTCGCTCCCGGTTGAGGGCTTGGGGTGTGTGTTCTGTGAGCCGTCGTTTGAATCGTCGGAGCACCTTTTCCTTTCGTGCCCCTTTATTCTTTCGGTTTGGTATCAGGTGGCTAGGTGATTGGGGTGGGACTCCGTGATCCCCCTTGGTCTGGCCCGGCAGTTCTAGTGTTTTGCAGGATTAGGAGGGGGTACGAGGGTTGGGTTAGGTCTGCTTCTTGTTTGGTATGTTGTTATTTGGATCATCTGAATGTCCGGGAATGGCCTTATGTTTTCTGGTGGCGCTCTAAGAAAGGAGCATGTGGTAGATAGAGCAAAACTCTTAGCTTAGAAGTGGTTCATGGCTAAGTGCTCGGCTAGTTCCTGCACTTATCAAGAGTGGGAGGTGCAGCCCGTCCTTTGTTGGCAGCGTTAGGGTTTTGTGGTGGTGGTTTTCCTGGGGTTCTAGGGGGTTGGTTGGGGGTTTTGTTGTCTCATCCTTTCCGACCTGGCTTCCTGGGTTTTGTTTTTGCTCTTTGTTCTTGCAAGGGCTTCGCAGGTGTGGGGCAACTTACTTAGGGTGGCATCTCATTGGTTGTGTTTTTTCCTTTTCTTTGCAGTTTTTGTGGTCTTGTTTTTCCGGTTTTTTCTTAGCTCGTCTTGTGGGCTTCGATGTTCTCCGGGGGTGTTTTTCGATTTTTTTAGGCATCCTAGGATGACCTTGTGGTGTATTTGTTGCCATGCCTAGACACGTGAGTACAAAGAGGGGAGGGAAGAAAGGAGATACGTGGGTGTGAATTTACAAAATTACCCCTAATGTAATTAATAAAAAATGTCACATAGGGAGGTGCAAGAGTGGTACAAAAATATGAGTGTCAACCTGTGAAGCCCCGATACTTTAAAATGGATGAAGTATCGTATCCTCTGCGTATCCTGCATCGATACCTGCCTGATACTTCACGATACGTATGGAGAGTATCCGAAGATTAAATTTTATTTTTAAAAAAAATAATTATCCGATACGTATCAGGAGAGTATCCGATAATTATCATGAACCGATACCTGCCCCAATATTTCTCAATTAATGTTAACTAAAATAACTTAACTCTTGAGTATTGATGTGTTCTTTTTTTTTGGATATAGTGCTTCTTTTTTTTGATCGATAAAGTATAGCATTAACAAATATAGTATAGCACCGATGGTGCTCTTTTTGGGATATATTGTGTATGTAATTGACTAATCATCACTCTCTTAATCGTCAATATTATTTATATTTATGTTGATATGCTACAAGCCTATAATTGGTTTCTTTTGTTTGTTAATATATTTGCATATTAAAAAAATGGTTATAATTATATTGTACATTTAATTATATTTTTTTATTAATGTATCCCAACCGTATCGTATCTTGATTTTTGAAATTTTTCCGTATCGATGTATCGGTGCAGTATCGTATCTCGTATACGAGCTTCGCAGGCGTCAACTTATCACACCTCAATA
>Ga0209282_1001415_pt1 | contig 13163 bp, 5 predicted proteins | sample Mtrugardesep15_FD_187529 | JGI IMG/M metagenome (GOLD analysis project Ga0209282, IMG submission 187529) | Root nodule microbial communities of legume samples collected from California, USA - M. trunc garden sep15 (SPAdes) (version 2) | ecosystem: Host-associated > Plants > Roots > Nodule...
TCACTTTACATTCTTCAATGGACTTAGAATCCCCTAACTTTTTCAACATCCTCTTCAAACTCTTTGGTGTTATGAATCCACACCCTTCATTATCATACATTTCAAAAGCTTCCCTCAAATCCTTCAATTTTTCTTCCTCTCCCCCTGATTCCATTAGCGTGATCAAATCCTCCAAACTCAATAACCCATCACCATCAGAATCCAATGCCTCAATAGCAATTTCAACTTCTTTCAATTGAAACTCTCCGCCAATCTTCGCCATTCGACTCCTTAACTCTTTCGGTGAAATCTTTCCGTCACCGTCTTCATCAAAGTAACTTAGTACACGCTCAAATTCCATGTTACTCCTCATGTTAATTATATATTGTTCGCAATCAAAGGCTACAATTGGAAGTCACTACAAAATATATTTCCAACTATACAAAGTTAAATTCAAATGACAACAAAATAATATACTCCAACAAATCAATGAAATCAAATAGTTAGGCCTATATATAGCGGTTTATAGGAGTTATGCACACACTTATTTTTGTGTTGGCTATGAAACAATTGGGTGGTTTGTTAGTATTTATAGTTTGTCAAATTTGAACGCGTGTTAAGTAAATTTCTGGAAGGTTTAATATTTATGATTGGGATGGTGCAAGCAAGTTTCTTCGTGTGTTCGAGGAAGAGAAAAATGGCATAAAAGTCACGCCTTGTGTATTTTGGGTAAGAGAGAGAAAACGGATAACGCGGGACAGAAAATGTCCTAGAAATAACTTATATTAACGGTCAAAGGAACATAACTTACTTATTTTATTTTATTTTTTGGTACAGAACTTTTATGTTTTTTTATATTGTTGGCTGAGTAGTTAATGGCAAATGGCGGAGCCGCCCAATATGAATCAAAACGTGTCGGGTGCCACCGCAATCACACGGTGGATACACTTCCATACCTTGTCAACTTAATTGTTTTATCCATATAGAAAAGGTGTGTCGTGCATTTTAGTGGTATATTTTGTTAATATTAGGCCTTTTTCTTAAGGATAAGATGTCGACCGATTTTGATTAGTGTGAACATTTTTCTTATAAAAGATTATTGGTATACAAATGTATCATTAGTGAGTCAAAATTATACATTATAAATACAATATAATTGACTCATGCATGCATAACTACAACTTACTATCACCATCCCTAAATATAAAATATTATTTTGATAAAATCATAGGAATTAAGAAAATTGATATTTGTATTAAAATTGTTTGTATTCATTATTGTTTTTACAATTTTATCTTTTAAAAGAGAGAGTTAATTTATATTTTTAACTTGCTATTTATTGTTGATTGAAAAGAAAAATGTTCTATATAATATGTAAACACCATAATTTACCAATGTTACGTTAAATTGTTCATTTTTTTTAAAGAACGTTAAATTGTTCATAAATCTTGAGTAAATAAAAATAATTCATTTGAAATCTAAAAAATTTGTCCTTGTTTATTGCGTGAAAATATTTTCTATTTTTATTTTCTAAAGTTTATCTTGATAATAAGAACAAATAAATGGGTAGTTGTTTAGCTATCATTTTTATCTTCACTCTATACCAATGAAAACAGAAAATAATTTTAAAAAAAGTAAATGGACCCTTTCCCTCGAGTTAGTAGTTGATTTGAAATTAGAAAAATATAACTCTTTAGTTTAAAAAGCAGTTGAACATTAAGCGGTTAAATTTTTTATTCTGGGTTGAATTAAAGTATAAATTTTGGATGTAATAATATTTGACGAGATTTAAAAAATATCCATCTTTAATGACTTTCTCTCCTCTGTGTCGGGTCATTAGGGTAGTTTTACAGTAATAAATCAATTGTTCGAGTTTGAACTCATGATCTCTAACTCCTTATCTATTAGTTTAAACCAGTTGAGTTATTTAACATTCCTCAATCATTACATTGGGTTGATAAGATCAACCACATAAATGAGATTGGACAATCTTCACCCATAACCTTAAGAAAAATTATATGTCCCCCATGTCTCTCGCTTACCCCTAAAACCGAAAATACATAACGGTTTTGGAATTTTAGAATCTAAACAATATAAAGGATGGTGGAAAATTATGAAATTGCATTTTTTTCACAAGAGGAGTTCGAAACATGTAAAGGGAAGAAAATCTCAAACTTAAAGGCATAGTCTCAATTCTTCTATCGAATGTGAGACTTTAACTCACACTTACACAAAAGTGTGAGATTCTCTGCCGTCCTTTAGATTGTTTAGATTCTAAAATTCAATTTCATTCCTGCTTCTCTAGTGAAGTTTCAATTCCTGCCACCGCCGAATCAAGTCGAATCATACTCTGCTACCTCTAGTGAAAACTTCACTCATATAGTTTCAATTCCTGCTCCTCTATCAAGTCGAATCATACTCTGCTATCACCGTTGAACCACAAAAACTTCATTCAGTTGAACCATCACATTGGACTAAGAACAATCACACAAATAATATTTGAAACTATATATTCACTCAAAACTTTATATGAAGTTTATGTATTCTCTCACTAATATTTTGTTCAACCTCAAATTTTCCATCCAATGTATAATTTTAATAGACACTTTGCACATCACAAAATCTCATCAAAACAATTTCATTTTAATCATTATTAATTTTCTCTTCTAAATACACTACCAACTTTTGAGAAATCCATTAAGTGTGCTGGTTCCACGAACACAAGTATTTTACCAGACTTTGACCGCAAACTCCATGCATATAGGACAGGACGCGCATAACGTCTGTAGTGGGAAAACATATTTAAAGTTTAAAGACATAGTAGCCAACAGTATTAACTACCCCAACCTCAATTTTTCAGAATTAGGTAGTATGGTAATGAATGAGTAATGACGGAAAGGAATTGTATACTCCTTTTAATAATATTCATTCTCATCCAAACATGAACTTTTCTTGTCTTTCTTCGCAATTCTGGAACGAAGAAAACAATACAGGCCCCACATCAGTTTTGTCACTCTTTTTTAGGTTAAATACCATTTTTGGTTATTTTAGTTTGATAGAATTCTTAAGTTACTCCTTTAAGTTTCGAAAGTTTTAATTTGATCCTTTTAGTTTGATAGAATTTCCAAGTTAGTCCTTTAGGTTTCAAAAGTTTAAAATAAGTCATTTTAGTTTGACAAAATTCTAAGTTAATCCTTTAAATTTCAAACTAAAATGACCTATTTGGGTCCTAAGTTAGTCCTTTAAAGGACTAACTTGAGAATTTTGTCAAACTAAAAGGACCTATTTGAAATTTTTGAAACTTAAATGACTAACTTGAAAATTTTGTCAAACTAAAAGGACCTAATTAAAACATTCAAAACTTAAAAGATTAATTTAAAAATTCTTTCAATTTAAAATAACAAAAGTGGTATTTGGCCCATTGATCTATCTATCTAGTTTAGTTCAAAAAAATATGGATGATATAGATCTCCCATGGTTTAGAAAATTAATTATAATACAACAGTTCTATATGAATGAATTTAATTTGGTGTTTATAATATTGGACTTGGATCCATTAAAGTGTTTCTTTTTCATTTTTTGTCACATTTGATGATATATTTAAATCGAACAATTAAATGTTGGACAAAATTGTTCCGGCTAATTCTATGTACACCAAAAGCTTGAGTGAATCGATATTGAATTACTAGGTAAATAGGTTGTTTTTTGACGAAAAAAACTTGTTTTCCACCGTTTATAATTATAATAATTAAATCTTATTTATCAAAAGTATCGACAAAATAGAATTTATTTTTTTTTAAAAAAATGATTACTCATAATAGAGAATAATGATTCTTTTTTATAATAAAATGTAAAAAAATTAGTATATTTCTTATAAACAATTAATTGATGTTTTTTTCTTATAAAATGATAATTTTTTCTTTATTTTATAAACATTATGGTTAATTTATAGATTTAAAAAACAAAAGTACTAGTACATCTTAATTTTCAAGTGTACCGAAGAAATTTTCAATTGTCTCAGTTGTTTCAAAGATTTAATTCAATTGACACCGCTGAAATTGATAGCCTAAACATATTTTTGAATATGAGACCTCACATAGTGTGTGAGTTTTATACGATATTAGTCACTTTGTAGTATTTGGACAAAAACTAATAAAAGAAATTATTGCATTTCTGAACTTATTTGATTTTACTCAATTAGTCAATTCCAAAAACAATTATTAGCTGGGACTATTTTGCAAGGTTAGTGACCAAATTTTGACAATAAGGGGTCTTTTTTCTTAATGCCATGACAATAAGGGATCTTAGTTTGACTATTTTGATTTTTGACATGTTTAATTTGAATACGCCTAAGCGACATCAGATTTTTTTTCCCTAATATTTACGGTTCTTGACCTAAAAAAATCAGCAAACTTGACCAAAAAACAACGTTTACAACTAGAGTGCAATATTTTGACATCATGATTTAATTTGAATACGCCTAAGTGACATCAGATTTTTTGCCCTAATATTTACGGTTCTTGACCTAAAAAATCAGTAAACTTGACCAAAAAACTATAAATTTGACAACTATAGTGCAATATTTTGACATCAAAATTTGACAATAAATTTTGATATTAACTTAAATAATTTAATGGTAAATTGTTGGGTACTTTGGAGTTTAGTTGGGTACCGTTATTTTTAAGCAAAATTTATTTAAAATGATCTATTTTTGTAAAAATTATACACGAATATGGCATAACATTAAATATTTGGATGACATATATATACCCAACCAAACTACAATGATCGTGTTCACCATAATTAATACAGTTTAAATATCTGATTAATCATGTTAAGTAATACAGAAAAAATTGTAAATGTATTGCACATACATGACTTGAGTAAAAAACACACACATAAATTTATTTCACAACTAAAAAAAATTCCTTCAAAAAAACTAAAATTTTCTTGTATTTAAAGAAGTAAAATATATAACTTTGTTTATTAAAAAAGTATCAGCCAACAAAAGAAAATTGGTTTACATCTAAAGAAAAAGGAAAATGCTAACTTGTGCTCCAGAGGCACAAGGTACAAGTTAATAAACTAAAGATAAAAATATTTTATTGAAAATTGTGCATCTCATGTTTTAGAAATTTAAAATCTTATCTTTTTAATACAATATTTATGTTTTAATTCCATTTTTAGCTTTTTAACTTGTGCCCTAAGAAGTTATAAATCTAAACTAAATTGCATGGAAAATAACATCGTCTTCAGGTATGTAATAATCTAATAAAGAGAAAATGTAAATTAATGACTTCTATTAAATGATGATGCTCTTCTTGAAAAGAAAGGGCATCTAGTAAAAAGTGGTTAGGCCTAAAAAAGAGCATATTCATAAAATAAAAAAATTGATAAGGTCCACAGTTTAACATATCTTATTTCTAAAAATTTGTTTCTTCAATGAATAAATTTTGTTCATTTTTAAAATATATTATAAAACAATAAGAATAATAGAAAAAATAGTGTGCAACATGAATTCCTATTTTCAATTCATTTCAAAAGTATTCTTGCACCAATGACAATTGAGTCTAATAGAAGGGACTAAACTCTCATAATATGACGAATCAATATTTAATGTTTTAGGTTGAAGAAACCTACGAGACAAAGAAGAAGAAAAAAAAATTTATTTCTCTAAAGTGTTAAGGTCTTAAGAGGGACTATACGTAGAAAAGAAGTACACAAAAATCTTGAGTTGTGCGAATAGGAGAAGCGAGGGAGATGAAAAAAGTGAGGTTTTTTTTATTTTTATTTTATCGTATATCCGTTTTAAAATATAAATATGTTGTGAAGTATTGATTTCAAAACACGGATCGTTTAGACTATTTATAAGTTGCTTATAAATAGGGTTTTTTTACCTCATTGTTTGATATCATTAAAAGAGAGAACTTTTAGAGAAAAAAAAGTAAAGGACGAAGTTTGAGAGCTTTTGGATAAAAAATTAGGGTTGAGAAACACATTCTAAACTTCTTGGATAGAGGAATGATTCAAGCTTTCTCTCGTGTTCTAGATATATTTTTGGGTAAATTCTATGATACATCAAAAAATTTGGGTGTATTGGTACACCAAATTAATAAATTAGTAGTTAAATGTGTTAATTTTTTGAAGAGAAAAATTGTTTTCTATCACCTATAATTATAACAATTAAATCTTATTTACCAAAAACGTCGACGAAATAAAATAAAAATTTTCTGAATTTTTAGTACTCATAATAGAGAATTTTGATTATTTTTTACAATAAAATGTAAAAAAAATAGTATGATTTTTATAAACAATGAAATGATGTTTTTTCTTATGAAATGACATTTTCTAAAATATAAATATCAACAAATAGCTCTTTATTCCATAAAAATAATAGTTAATTTAAAAAATTTTGAAGTATGAGTATCGATACACATTAATTTGCGGGTGTACCGTAGAAGCTCCCATATTTTTGTGGGTTAAGAAAAGTTAGACAAAGGGGTAGACATTAAGGTTTATTATTGAAGTCAGTTTTTGTAACTTATTTGTATCTCTTATAAAAAACTCATTGATAGTGGAATGAAGATATGCTCTCTTCCTCATACGTAGATAATTTGGCCGAATTGAACAAATAAATTTTGCGTGTTTGTTCCTCTACTCTCTTTATCTTTGTTCTTTAATTTTGATTGTGGATTGCTATACTTTTTTCTTGGTTGACTATTGTTGTTTAGATTGTTTAATTGTTGGCTGCCATTATTATTTGCTCCACCTATTGTCTTGTTCGTTTTGAACAAGAGTTAGAATTCACAAGAAAATCCCTTTAGAGAAAAAATTGTCCTTAAATATATGTTTAAATGGAAATTATTAGATATATTCATTATTATTTTAAAATATATCCCAAACTAATACTACTATTTTGTTTTTAAGATTTTTTTGACTCAATAATGTCTTTGAAGATGAAAGTCAATATTGAACACATCTATACGCAAATGATAATTTAATGCATATACAAAATTGAGACATTAATTAGACTGCAAAAATTTTATAATATATGTGAAAAATGAAAAAAAAATTCATAAATAGAAAATTAGTATAAAGTTTTGCTAAAATAAAAAAGTAGTATATATAAAGTTTGATAACTGGAGAGGACTAAAACAAATTAGTATACAGTATAACCTAAAAAAAGGTTTTAAGAAAAATAGGGGGCATGTGGTCATAATAGGTCTCCTGTTGCCTCTCTCATTGGTTATAATAAGACGTTGAAACTTATTAATCATCAATTTAGTACAATTAACAATGATTTTGAATGTTATTAACCATGACTTCTAAACACAAATTATGGTTAATTGATATTGTGTCTATTTTGAATATATGAAAATCATGTATATTTGAACCCAATTTGCATGGTTGAAAGATCTAATATAAATTTGAAGATTTTGAAGGGAAAAAAAAGAAGTGTCTCTGTGTGGTTAATGACGTTCAGTGAAGTGAAAGACTAGTATTTACATCAATGAGTTACAACGACTTGCTATATAATTTATCCATCAGACGTAACTAACCACATATTTAAATCGCATCATATAAATCATGATTGATATTTGTGTTAAAATATAGTTTTTGTTAAAAATGTAAGCAATGTAGATTGCATATTCAGTTCCATTAGAATTTTGCTCTTCACCCAACACAAATCACTCGTACCCTGCAGCGTTTCTATTTTTACCTTTGCGCAAGTTAAGTCATGCAGCGTGCCTTAACTTGCGTAAGTTGTATTTTGTGCGTGACTTAAGTGGCACGGCGTGAGTTAACTCACGCAGCGTTAGTTAAGTCATTTATCAGCAAAATAGAAACACATTTCCCTCATTTCCTAAACTTCCCAACTTCGAGGCATGGGCCAACTTCGAGGCATTTCCTAAACTGCCGGATGGATCATGGCCGGCAGCGACAGGATGGTCCGTCACTTGCCAGAGCGGGTTCTTAGGCAGTACGGGTATGTCCAGAGAATTCCCAGGCCTCCTACAGACATTGAACTTATTGCGGCGGATGACGTGGCCCATGCCTTCACAGAGTTTGCTCTACATGTCCTCAGCCATGTAGGAAATGTGTTTTTGTTTTGCTGATAAATGACTTAACCAACACTGCGTGAGTAAACTCACGCCGCGCCACTTAAGTCACGCACAAAATACAACTTGCGCAAGTTAAAGCACGCTGCGTGACTTAACTTGCACAAAGATAAAAATGGAAACGTTGCAGTGTACGAGTGATTTGTGCTAGGTGAAGAGCAAAATTCGATCCATTATGCTTGGAATAGAATCACTAAATTCCTAAGCAAACCAACCATATTAAATGAACCCCCTCAAAAAGAAAATAGTAAAAAAAGAAAAAGGTAACTTGAGTTGAGGTTCATCAATCATCACCAACGGAGCATACTCCGGATCTTCTTCTATCCAAAAAAAGTACAAGGTTATTCTTTGTAGATCACAACAATTACAAGGTTCTTCAAACAAGCCTCATTCACAAATCACAAAGAGAACAGGTAACTACTCATTTTCTTGCTTTCTTCGCCATTTTTCATTTTTGTTGAATAAAAAAACTTGTTTATTTTAATTTTCAGAAATAAGTATTCAAAAGCCTTATTACATTTGAAACATTTGTGTTTTATGGACATAGGATGTATCATTTGATGACATCTTGACAAAATTAAGGAGGTGTCATTTAGTTATTATCATCAAACATTCTTCCTTAGTTAATATCAATGAAATTTTTTTAATCATCGAAATTGTAATTTTATGTATTAGTTTAATTCCTTATCTTGATGATCAATAAATTTTGATAAAATTTAGGACCATGCAAGATGGAACTAGCAAGGATGGTAAACAAAAGAGAGCAAAATCTAATAATGAAAAAGACTATGAAGAAGATATCATAAACCAATTACCAGATGGAATCCCTATAAACATTTTATCAAAATTACCAATAAATGAAGCTGCTAGAACAAGCATTCTCTCAAGAAAATGGAAAAATCTATGGACCTATTTTTCAGGAACCTTAGAATTTGAACGTTCGCCGATTATGAAAGACATGAAAAAAGATATTAAGAAGGTTACAGGAGGGCGTTTACAAATGGCCATGGAAATCATGTATGATACTGAAAGACAAACATATACAAGTTGGATCAATGAGTTGTTAAGTTCACTTCAATGTTCCACTTTACAAGGATTGAAGTTTTGGTTTCCTATGAAAACTGACAGTGATATTGATAACTGGATTCACTTTGCAGTTCAAAAAAAGGTTCAAAAGCTTGAACTGTATTTTGGTCATACAATTGATTATGTTCTTCCATTGCACATTTTTAAGGTGGAAAGATTTAATTCCTTGTGTGTTTTGCGTATGAAATCGATTACTGTGACAGACGAAATGCTAGAGTATTTAATGTGTAACTGCCAAATACTTGAAACATTGAGTTTAGTATTTAATGAAATCGATTAGTTGAAATTTTTGCTGAGAAATTAGTATCATTCAAATACTATGGATCACATTTGGAGACAGAATTCAAGAGTGTTCCATGCCTTGAGGAAGCCAATTTTGGAGGATCCTTTGTGGAGTTTGTTAGAGAAAGCTTTCTGCCACAAATAAAAGTGCTTAAACTGGATATCACACAAAACTCACCTGAAGTGGTAAACTTCCCTACCTACCTTCTTTTCTTAGGCTGGTTTGCTTATTATCAAGAGTGATATCTGTTTTACTGTGTTATTTTCAGATTTATTGGTTAAGTCAACTTCCCAAGTTAAAAAATCTCAAGCATTTGGAGTTGGTTGCTTGTAATGATGATCGCATTAGTGCCTGTGATATGTTATTGAAGGCATCACCTTCACTATGGAGGTTCACAATCAAGGTGAACATCCTTGTGTCTTAAGCTTTGTTAATTTCCGTCAAAAATACCCTAGATTATGACCCTTTTTTGTAGTAAATAAAGATAGAACACTATGAACAGAACATTTCTGTCAAGTATTATTTATGCCCAAAAACTAGGATAGTTGTGAATTTGAATCTGCGTTTTTTATATGTTGCAGATGCTAAATACCAAACCAACTTATAGAACAGAACATAAATTCACAATGGAATGTCATTATAGTCTTAAGGAGTTGGAATTGGTTGGGTTTTGTGGAGCAGCATGTGAAGTTGAATTAGTAATGTACATTTTTGAGAATACAGATGAACTCCAGAAAATAACCATTGATACAAGGTTACCAACTAAGCCAAAATTGAGACCACTGGATGAGGAGCACTTCGAAACTTGGGATCTCGAAGAAAACAGAAGGCGTGCTTGGCGACTAAAGGACAAAATACCACGATGTATTGAATTTGTTTGCCTTTGACAATAATTGTTCAAGCATCATTTTTTTTTTTATTGAGAACACAAAATTATTACATTAGCAGAGTTTCAGCTCTTATTTATTGAACGATAAAACATTTAATTAATGAGAACATTCATTAATCAGTGTACCATTACAGTACTCAGTTAACATTTGTCATCCTTTTATTAAAGTTGAGGTTATCTGCTAGCAATTCAAAACTACTATTTAGTTACAATCCAATTCCTAAACAATAAAACTTAAATAACAGATAAAACATTTTTGTTGTTTTGTGAAACAAAGCATGTCCTTTTAAGGCAATCAAATACGCTTTGAAATTAAATCAACACTTAAAGGCCCAGTTCAAGCATTGCCCGGACCTTCATTGGAAGACCGTAAAGCCGGATAAAACCAGCAGCATCAGCTTGATCATATATCTCACTACCCTCAAATGATGAGATATCTTGCCTATACAGGCTAAAAGGACTCTTCATACCTGCTACAGTAACAGAACCTTTGTACAATTTCAAAGTAACGGAACCTGTTGTGGTCGCAGTAATCTTCTGCATAAAGGCGTCCATCGACTCACGAAGTGGATCAAACCATCTACCAGCATACACTAACTCTGCATATTTAAGGGCTAATGTATCTTTCACCTGTATTGTTTCTCGATCAAGTGTCAAAGACTCCAACTCCCGTGCTGCTTTAAAAAGGATAGTCCCACCAGGAGTTTCATAAACTCCGCGGCTCTTCATGCCTACAAGCCTATTCTCAACCATGTCGATCCGGCCAATTCCGTGCTTTCCACCTATCTCATTGAGCTCAGCGAGTAAAGTTGCTGGTGAGAGTGTCTTGCCATTGAGTGAAACGGGAAGTCCTGACTCAATACCAATTTCCAAATATCTGCAAGAAATAATGTGTGCTTTCAAAAAATGTAAAGTACGACTTCCAAAAACAATAGTAAGCACCCTTTTTAAAAGCATAACAGAAACTTGAAGCTGTATATGTAGTTGGGCCCTGTTTGGATAAACAACTTAATTTAATACTTATAGCATAAGTGTTTATCAAACTGATTTTATATAGCTATAAGTTGTTTTCATAAGCTATCCTTGAGAGCTTATGGAAGTAAGCTAAAAGCATCTTATGGACATATCATAGGATGTTTACATAAGTTCTCCCAAAGAGTCTCACAGGTGTTTATGCCAGTAAATAAACGGAAACAAGCCAATCCAAACAGATCATTAGTTAGTAGAACCATGAGAAGGAAGCTTACTCTGCTTGATCTGGAGCATCCTCCGGGTCTACGGACATCATGTACATATCCTTCTTGGGTTCATTTGCCGGGTCTTCCAAAATATCACCCTTTAATGACACAGATTGCATATATCAGAGAAACAGTGGCATCTCGCTCCCAAAGATAAATAATTTCAGACAATAGATAAACAATTTCATAAAGCATAATCCTAGATCAAACTAAAGATAAGCAATTTCAAACGATATAGCATAGAAATGATGCAGTGCATTCCCTTTGAGGATTCATATGATCTCTTGAGACCGGTAACAAATGATAGGATTTCTTTAAATAGTTCTAAAAATATGTTATGTTACACACATTTAGAAACAAATTACAGTGAACCATAATTTTTGTCCTTCAAAGATTCAAGTGTCATCACACATAAGATCTTAAGAGTTTTGTTGTCGCCAATTTAGTGATCCCATGTCATTTTGGTCTATCTGTTACAGAATGAATGAAGGCCATCTAACAAACATTAATGTGGCGAGTAGGTCAAACCCATGTGTGCTTCCAAACATGCAGACACGGGTATATTAGCATCCTTTAGGCGGCCTTCCAACAAAGGATAATTAAAGGACATAATTAATAAGGAACTATAAAATCTTAGACTAAAGTTAAGACATTTGTGTGGATAATCTAAGGATTTTTTGACATTTCCCAGAATCTATCGATCTATTAGAAATTTGTATATCTTGCTTTGATATATTACGAATATGAGTTCTTATAAACCATTCTTTAAAGGACCAACTCTATTACTTTGAAAGGATCATCTGACCTTAAATTCAATAGCAGCCAAGACCCAATGAAAAAACAAACAAATAATTAAACTCAGCCAACATTCATCACTACAACTAGAGCTAGATTGAGGATAACCACAAAGCATACCTCATGGCTAAGATGCCATAGGTTCCTATCCCTGCTATAGATGGATTTTTTTGTCACTGGAACGGGAACGTTGTGCTTTTTAGCATACTCAATGGCATCTTCTCTCCCTGTAATATCCCACTCCCTCCATGGAGCCACAATGTTTAGCTTGGGGTTCAGCGAAAAGAAAGTAAGCTCAAATCGAACCTAAATGTTTATAAAAAATAAATAAATCAGTCAGAATGATATAATTGACATGACAAAGTACTGTAACTATAATAGTAAGAAGACTGAAGACATGCCTGATCATTTCCTTTCCCTGTACACCCATGGGAGACAGCATCAGCTCCAACTTCTTTAGCAACATCCACCATGGCCTACCAATCAGCACGGATCAATCAATACAACAACCATAGACACAGGGGATAAGTATGTTCCACTATCATCGTCAATTACAACTACTATGAAGCAATGGCACAGACACCGGACATAACACTAACATGTCACCCGATTATTATTTGAAGAATGGAAGAAGTTGAATATAAATACATGTGTCAGTATCATGTCACGGTGTTCGACACTGGACACGCCTTTAATCTGAAGTGTTGGGGGTAAATATTTAGAAGCAAAAAGGTTTTACAAGTTGAAATGAAATATTAAACTTCAAGCCAAAG
>Ga0209282_1001416_pt1 | contig 13158 bp, 13 predicted proteins | sample Mtrugardesep15_FD_187529 | JGI IMG/M metagenome (GOLD analysis project Ga0209282, IMG submission 187529) | Root nodule microbial communities of legume samples collected from California, USA - M. trunc garden sep15 (SPAdes) (version 2) | ecosystem: Host-associated > Plants > Roots > Nodule...
TGGGCCTATTGATACTTGGAATGAGATTTTTCTAGAGATGATGAAGAAGTGGGATTGGAAGGGACAACCAAGAAGTGAAGAGTGAGACATTCCTCTTGGCTTGTTAATTTATTAATCAAATCTTTCCATAGAAAGATTATGTTTATTATGTTCTTTCTCTGATCTTCTTCCATAATGGCACATATGTTGGTGGGAGACACTTGTTTTTAGTTTCTAGACAAGGAAAATGTTTTGGGGTTTGTAAGCAAGTTAGACCAATATGTAGATATTAAACTTTGATGTACATTATTCTGCTAAGTTACAATTGCTATCCATAAAATAAAAAAATGATTTTCATTTTAGATGAGATGAATTATGGATTAAAACAGTGATTCCAATAATATATTAAAACTAGACTTTTGATTCGTACGACGCACGAGTCTTCTCGACTATAATAGAGACCAATAAATAATCTTTAAACCGTAAGATCATGGGTCGATGGGTCGATCAATAAACGCAAATTAGATTATTAGAGATACAATATCACAATCAAATGATATTAAAAAAAAATTATAAAGAAAAAAGATAAAAATAATACAAAATTATATTGTTGCACAAGTCAATTTTATTTATTAATTTTATAGTTAAACATAAAAAATTAATGCAATTCATGGTTCCTAACAAATTATTTAGGGTAGCCGAGTTTGCATGGAAATTAGGGTATTCTGTATGTAAACTTATTAAATAAGTGTATAACAACTTTGATCGTACCTGATCAGTAGGTGACTGTCGGTGCTTTGAATAAGGTGATATTGAGGTGGCGAAAAGTTTTAGGATGCTCCTGAGAACAATATTGCGACCACCAAAGACTGACAGTCTCCACGTAAGAGGCTAGTGTTCGTTATCCTATAACAATTATTGTTCCCATCCAGACAAGTCCGCCTTTCAGGTGATATGCGTTCGATATGCGGATGCTCGGTTTCTTTGGTTGGATTGAAAGATTCCCTCGCCAGAGAGTTTGGTCGATTGTCATTCCTTCATTTAATGCCCACGTCTCGAGGGAAAGGTTGAGGAGACATGACCCTTAGTTTCTGACTGACACGTGTAAAGGCTATTGTGGTACTTGAGTACCTATAGCTTTGGAGTGTCTTCTTGGTTTGTGTTTTCAAGATGTTATCAGCACCGTTGATTTAATCTTGATGTTTGGACAACCACTATCAACCATCAAGACCCTTGGATGAAAGATTTGATTAGATCTGTACCGTGAGTTTATCACTTAGGTGTGGAGCTGTAGGTGACGGGCCGTAGTGGAATGCGGCTTGATGGTTCCTGAAAGGTTTGTGAAGTGGGTATAAATAGTTCAAACTCTTGTTTGGAACTTTTACCACTTTCACTTATAAGACTTTAGAAAAACCTTTGAGAGTTCTTTCAGAAACGAAGCCTTTCCGACCCATCAGTTCTTCACTTCAAGTTCTATCTTTTTCCATCGTAACAGGTATTATTCCGATGATCTTTTAACCCTTTGTTTTATGTTTTGCTTTCCTTAATTTCCTATTTTAGAAACTGCAAGGTTGCATGTTCTTTTGAGTAGTAGTTACCCCAACGCGATGGTCTCAGCCGTTTATCGCGGTGGATTTCACTGCACTGAAGGACTTTTAGGTTTTTGCTGTCTGTTTCTGCGTTTGTTTGAGAAACATTGGCGACATGCTGTAGCTTTTTCCTTCGTATGTTTTTGATTAGCGATTTGATCCCTTCCTCGCCGTGGTCGGCCCGATGGGTGAAGGAAGGGTGGATCTGAATGTTTGATTCACTTCTTCTTTGCTCTTTCAGGTTTCCCATGGCAAACGAGGAAACTATTGCGTCTGCATCCGCTTGGTCTGGGAATGAATCCTTGGATACCGAATCTGCGTTTTTAGAGGGTAGTACCGCCAAAATTCCTTTCAGCTCTATAGGAAGGTCTGAAGATTGGGAAGTGTTACTTCCGAGCACATCTGATCGGGTGTGTTCGGAATACGAAAACCATGTCTTTCGCATGTATGAAGTGGTTTTTAAAGACATGGGTTTCCGACTCCCCTTCTCAGATTTCCAACGGGAGGTTTTTTGTTTGACCAAGTTGTCGCCTTCCCAGATCCATCCTAACTCTTATGCCTTCATGCGGGCCTTTGAGTTGGTGTGTAACTACTTGAAGGTCCCAGCCTTCAAAAATGTCTTCTTCACCATTTTCACCGTTCAGCGCGGAAAGAGCGTGAAAATGACTGGGTCTCTTTCCGCCAAACCAAAAAGATGTTCGAGATCTTTGCGGGTAAAGTGCGGAGCTTCAAAGAGCATTTCTTTATGATTCGCCCAAAGAGTGATGTTGCTCTGAGCACCTTGTTGGGTGTAGCGAAAGATGGGTCTAGTTTCCCCTTCTTTCCTTTGTGTTGGAAACGGGACCATTTCCGTCTTGATTCCAAAGACTTCTCCCAGACTGCTCCTAATTTGAAGGAAGGAGAAGCGGACGCCTACCAAAAGATTTGGGCATTTGTTCAGTCTTTTTCGCGGAAGACTAAAACTGACAAACGGGGAAACCCATTGATGAGTGCGGAAGGGACACCGGTAATAGAGCCCCGCCTCATCAATACCCCTGAACTGGTGGTGTCTGAGGACCCGGATGACTGCCTTGGTAGTTATGCTTCTTTTTGTTATGTCTGATTCTGTTGCCTTACATTCTTCCTTTGACTAACTCGCTTTTCTTCTTTTGTGTTTGCAGAGAAAATGAAGAATTTTCTAGCGTTGGTGAATGAAGCCAACAAGAAAGTTGCTGCTAAGAAGCGGCAAAAGATAGTCCCTTATGTGGACCAGCTCATGATTGGCTCTGGCCCCGGCTCGACCTCTAGTCTGGTGGTGGACTTGGAAGAGGGAGATCGCTCTGAAGAGAGGGCGCAAGAGTCGGCGAAGAGACGGAGGGTAGAGACCCATTCAAAGGAGCCCGTCACGCCAATCAAAGCCACTCTTCTTCGCTCGGAGAGCGGGGATTTCCTCCAGCTTCCCAAAGTATGGTCTGAGCCTGACCGTTGTGGCCCCAATGCCACCCTCTTTTTGGATGACCATGAGCTGCCGGTTATTCATGACCTTGGCTCTACAGGCCAGAGTAAGGCAATAACTAAAGGAGTTCTTGCTACTATGAAGGCTCTGGAGGTTGTAACGGATTTGAATAACGCCTCTCTAGAGAATGAAATCCGGGTTAATGCATTGGGGCAGGAGATGGATGCTTTGACTGCTAAGGTCGCTGCTCTTGAAGAGGATGCAAGGAGCAAGAGGTCAGTTGTCGAGGAGCTGGACCGTTAGTTTGCTGCTATGGAAGAGCAATTAGCTGAGGTTCAGGTTTCTTTGGGCCAAGCGGCTGACTCTTCTCAGAAGCTGGGTGAGGAGAAGGCATCCTTGGAGGAAGCTTTGAGGAAGGCGGACCTGCCGAGGGAGGAAGAGACGGAAGACACCATTGGCCTAAGACGCGCTGACCTTGTGGACAGGGTTGGTGAGCTGGAAGGAAGCTTGGTGGAGGCCGTCCAGCTTGGTTTCGACCGTGCAGTAGCCCAGCTGAAGGTGGTGAATCCGGGGATCGACCTCTGTGTTGAGGGGATTCATCATATTTATGATGTTGAAGATGGTGTTATTAAGCCTCCTCCAAATTTTGAAGAGGATGTGGGGCATGTTGGTGAAGCCCGGCCTGATGAGGCCTTGTAATTTATTTTTTATCATGTTTGTAATGACATTGTGCGCCCTTCGTGGTTTAGGTACTTTTTAATGGAATCTGGTGTTTATTAATTCTCATTATACTTTGCTGAAGATGTTTGTTTTATTTTCAAGTATAACGTGCTAATTAAGTGCTCGTTGGGTGAGGCTTTTTTGTATTGTTTTGAGAGCGAACTGTTTACTTGTGCGTTTACAAATTAACACTTCAGACGCTCCAGTGTGATGAGTTCGCCGAGCTGGTAATGGTCTAACCCCCGCAGTCGTTCGTTCGAATGTGATCAAGAAACGACTGAGGAGATTTACAGGCTCGTCGGCGAGTTGTGGCCCTTAATTCGTTGTTTTGAATTAAGAGCTTTACTTTTCCTTCCCTAGGTATCATTGTTCATCTGGAACATATACCTGCATGGTTAGTTTTTCTAAGGGAAGTTCAAGTATAAAAATTCTAACCTTTGTTGAGTGTTTGCTAGAAAGCTTTCACATCCAAGAGATTTGTTTATCTTGAATTGTGCCCAAAGTCGTTTTCGGACAAAGAATAGCGGATGAACGAAAAAATCAATTTAAGTTCAACGCACTGAGGCGTGAATCACCCATCGTGAGCTGGGGTTCTACCTAACATGCCGAGCGATGACGCCGCTGTCGAGCGAACGTATCGAGGAGTGAACGTATTTGTTGGATAGATGTTGCTCATCCTTGACATTCTTGGATCAAGAGTGGCACGACTTTCCTTTTCCGTTGTAGCAATTCGTTGTTTGAAGAGCATGGAGTTCTTTGTTTTGAACTTGTTACGTACATTAGAGTTGGTTGGCTAGGCTTGCCCTCTAAGTGTAGTATTTTTTGAGTTTTTCGGCATTCCATGTTCGTGGAATGATGCCTTTGTGGAGATCTTCGAGTCCATGTGCTCCCGTTTTGGTCTTCACCCGGATTCTGTAGGGCCCTTACTAATTGGCGACGAGTTTTCCCTCTTCAGAATCCTTCTGGTTACGCCGGAAGACGAGGTCGCCAACTTCGAATTCTCGTTTCATCACTTTTTTGCTGTGACAAACAGCTATTTTTTGCTTTAGTGTTGTTTCTCGTAAAGCAGCTTCACTTCTAACTTCATCAACAAATTCGAGCTCTTCACGTAAGTTGGTCGCGTTGGCTGGGAAATCGGTGTCAGCGTCTGTTCTCCAAGTGAGTTAAGTGCGCTCAATGGGAATGACTGCTTCCATCCCATACGTGAGTCGAAAAGGTGATTCGCCAGTAGTGGAGTGGGGAGTAGTTCTATAAGCCCATAAGACTGTATTTAACTCTTCAGCCTACCTAGTTTTAGCTATGTCCAGCCTTCTACGTATTCCTCGTAGGACGACCCTATTTGCCGCTTCGGCAAGGCCGTTGGCTTGAGGGTGTTCCACAGACGTGAAACTTTGCTTAATGCCGATGTTTCTCAAGTGGTCTTGGAATCTTTGATCGGTAAATTGAGTCCCATTGTCCGACACTACTAGAGCAGGTACTCCGAATCTTGCTAGAATGTTTCTCTTGAAGAAACGGAGCACGTTCTTTGCAGTGATTTTGGCCAATGGTTCTGCTTCGATCCATTTGGTGGAGTAGTCGATTGCAACGACTAAATATTTGAGTTGACCAACAACTTTAGGGAATGGTCCCAGGAGGTCGAGGCCCCACCAAGCGAACGGCCATGGAGAGACCAAGGATGTCAATTCAGCAGGTGGTGCGAGGTGGATGTCCCCGTGCCTTTGACACTTGTCACACATGTTGACATAGTCTTTCGTGTCCTTCAGCATGGTAGGCCAATAATATCCTGCTCGTAGGACTTTTTTGGCGAGAGCCTTGGCACCGAGATGTTGGTCGCAAATGCCGTCATGGACATCAGCGAGAACTTCTTGGGTTTGGTCTGGTCCCAAACACTTGATAAGTGGCGTAATGAAACCCCTTTTGTATAAGGTCCCTTCCACTAAAGTGAATGAGCAGGCCCTTGGCTTCAGCTTCGTTCTCTCGGAAGGGTCAGATGGGAGTTCCCCACTACGGATGTAGCGTGTGATGGGTGCTCTCCAGTCTTCCATTCCAATGATAGCGTTGATATCAAGCGGTTGAGATTGTTGCCTCTGAACACTAGGTTCGTTAAGGACTTCTTGAATCACTGTTTTATTCACGTTTGCAGTCCGTGTGCTAGCGAGCTTCGAAAGAATGTCAGCTCGGGTGTTCTGTTCGCGTGGAACATGAGTTACCTCTACTGTTTCGAATTCTTTCATTTTCTCGAGTACTAGCTGGACGTACTATTGTAGATGCTCTTCCCGGACTTGATAATCGCCAGTCACTTGCGAAGCCAGCAATTGAGAATCAGTAAAGATTCTTATTTTACGGGCTCCTAGATCTTGGGCGAATCGTAGCCCAGCTAAGAAGGCTTCGTACTCTCTAGTATTGTTAGTTACAGGGAAAGATAAACCAAGAGAAATTTCGACTACCATAACTTCGCCGTTTTCTACAATTATTCCTCACCGCTCCCTTTGGAATTGGAGGATCCATCAATGAAGACGATCCATTGTTCCTTGTTTTCCTCCGTAGGAGATGTCATTTCGGCGATGAAATTCGCGAAGACCTGTGCTTTTAAGGCCTTTCTGGATTCGTAATGGATGTCGAACTCAGATAGTTCGAGCGACCATTTCATCATCCGTCCGGCGATATCTGGTCGTCCTAGGATTTGCCTTATGGGTTGGTCCGTTCGGACTACCATGATGTGAGCCAAGAAGTATTGTCTCAGCCTTCGTGCTGTTGTGAGGAGTGCGAGAGCTACCTTTGATTTTTCAACAGACTAATTCATACGTCGCGGAGCTACAGCGCTAACACTAGGGTCGACTGTCAGCTGGTGACAAGCGACGCATGGGTCGATCCCTGGCATGTCAGTTGCACTCCAGGCAAACAGGTCAGTGTTCTCGTGTAGGCAGGCGTTCAACTGCACTTTAACAAGTTCTGGAAGATCCTTGCCGATCTTGAAGTTCTTCGAGGGGTCGTCTCCAAGGGGACCAGCTCGAACTCACCGTCAGGAATGGGTCCGAGAAGTTTCGCGCTGAGCGGATCATTATGCTCCCTCTTCTGTTCCTTTAGGTCTTCCTTGGTGAACCTAGGGTCCAGTTCGACCAAGTTTGCATACGGGATGCTCGCAACAACTTTCCCTTTGTCCTCAGCAGGTTTGCTGGGTTGGGAAACCGAGCTTTGGGATTTGTTTGCCTGGAGGAAACATCTTTTTGCAGCTTCGGTGTCTCCATTCAGAGAGGCAATGATGCCATCTTTAGCATGATACTTCAACTTCAGATGAGCGGTTGAACATGCGGCGCCCAGTTGGGCCAGTCCGGTCCTTCCTATAATGCAATTATAAAGGGAAGGACAGTCGATCACCAAGAATGGGATCGTTATCGTCTTTTTGGCCTCTCCTTCACCGAAGGTGACCAAAAGTTGAACGTAGCCCCAAGGTTGTGTAGACGAACCGTTGAAGCCGTAGAGTTCACCCCCAACGTAAGGAGAGAGGTTTTCTCCGTTAGTTGGAGGGTTTTGAAGAGGTTGGTGTACATGATGTCGCACGAGGCCCCGGTGTCGACCAAGACCTGACAGACATCGGTGTTAGCATTAAATGGAGTAAAAAAACAGAATTTCCGCCCAGGAACTTAGGGTTTTGGCAAAAAGGGCATGCATTGTGAACCTTTGTATTAGATATTAAGATAATAAGGATAGTAATAAATATATGAAGTGTTTGATTAATTTTTTTTTGAAAGAAATGTTTGATTAATTAATGACCACTAGTTAGGCATAAAAAATTCAGACATATAGGTATATAAATTCAGACATATAGGTATACTTTACAGTTCAGTACTTTTTTACAACGGCAAGAATGAATCTTTCAACACATATAGGTATATAAATTGTCTAGGATATGCACACTGAGATACAACACTGAAAATATGCGAAGGCAAAGTAATTGTTTCACGTTTTTTTTATAGAGAACGGTAATCATAACTTCATGTCTATAATAAGCATATCATACGATCACCTAAATATATATGTCAAGAGGGCAACTAGACGTAATTTCGAGAAAAATCCATCAATGAAGCACATGATACACCTCTAGAATTAATTGTGTTGTGGTTTCTAACACACGTTAGTGTTCTGCACTCTTCATAGGACACTCGTAAGTTGTCGGAAAACTCAAACAAATGTTTGAATTTTTTTTCCTTAGCTTTGACACTCTTTGAACGGATGTCCAACACTCATATGATACTTGTACCACACGTGTCCGACAACTCCAATAAATACCCCAAAAAAATATTTTTTTTTCTTTGCTCTAGTACTCCTTGGACACATCTACAAGAGTTAACTATGTGTTGAAGCAATGCTGGGATTTAAGACAAAAATTTGTTTTTAACATTTTCGATAGTAGATGAAGATATAAAGGCTAAATACTATCGTATCTTGTTTTAAAAAAGAAATCAAATGAAATAAATTGTTAAATTTAAATGCACAAACACACAACGCACACGCGCGTGCACACGCAACACACATATGTATATATAGTAGTATCGGTGTCCCGTTTTATGTTACATTAGCAATGTTGATGTGTTTGTGTCTGTGTCGTGTTAGGTATCGTACTTGATAGTTTATAGTTCCATTTACAATTGAAAAAGTAGATTAAGCATTTTGAAGTTGCGAATAAAACTACAATCATAAATTGGGAGAAGAAAAATACCTAAATACAAGAAGAGCTCATTCTTGTCATTCACAATGGAGTAACTCACTCGCCTCAATGTTCCCCTAATCACGAAGCACACCAACCACTTCTACATCCTCAGTTGAATGTATCAAGTTACTTACCTCAATAGTTTTTCGGTCTAAAAAAGGGGAAGCGGGGATCCTTGGATTCGGTGAACCATCATGCTAAGCAGGAAGGGCTAGGGCACACACAAATGAAGTTAAACTTATATTTCTTCCAAGAGGTGTTGTAAGGCATGATGCGGGTATGATGGAGATGGTTATTCATATAAATCCATGAATTGGTTTGTGTTTCTGGATGCAAAGAAAGAAAATAAGGAATAGTCTGAGGTAGGGATATCTAGTACTTTTGAAAGAATCTTAAAGGACAACATGAAGGGCCAACAGTTTGGATGTAATTATGAGGGCACGACATTAAGAGTCCTAAGAATCTCACATTGGAAGTCAGTAAAAGGAATATTATCACTCTCACCTTTTCAAAGCTACAATAATACACATAGGTGTAACAATCATTTTCACTATCCAAAAGGGAGTCACAAACCATATCATCCTCATTGCAATGTTGGATATCAATGAGGATATCAAGTCAACATTTTTAAATTGTCCATTAGAGGAAGAAATGTTTGTCAAGCAACCTATAGATTTTAAAATATAAAAGTAGGAAATGAAAGTATACAAGATGAGAAAAGCTTTGTATTGTTTGAAGCAAGCGCTAAGATCCTGGAATAAGAAGATCAATGGATTTCTGTGTCAAATAGGTTTTGACAAATGCAGATGTGAACATGGAATGTATGTCAAATTTGTTTATATGTAGATGATCTGATAGTCACTAGAAGTAGTGAGGATGTTACAACCTGTTTCAAGTCATCTATGCTCAAAGAATTTGAGATGACTGACTTAGGAGATCTATCATATTCTCTGGGGATAGAATTCAAAAGAATTGAAGATGGATTTGTGATGCATCAAAACAAATATGCTTCTGATGTACTGAGAAAGTACAATATCCAACATTGTAGTATAGCAAAAACTTCAAGTGAAACTGATCTGAAACTTGAAAAGGATAAAAACGGAAAAGAAGTTAATGCTATAATGTATAGAGGTATTGTAGGTTCACTGAGATACTTGTGTAGCACAAGGTTAAACTTAACATTTTAGGTTTGATTGATAAGCAGATACATGATGAATTCAAAAGTGTTTCATATATTAGCTGCTAAGAGGATGATGAGATATATGAATGGAATACTAAACTAGGGAGTTTTGTTAATATGAAAATAATGCAAGGATAATTGGCTACTCAGATGTAGATTTGTGTTCAAATGAAGATGACGGAAAAAACATTGTAGGATATTGTTTCTTCTTAGGCAAAACACCAATCTCTTGGTGTTCTATGAAAGAATCAGTAGTTGCTCTATCTACTTGTGAGTTAGAATATATTGTTGCTGCAATGAGTGCTTATCAAGCAACTTGACTTGATTCACTAATGCTGGAACTGATAATCAAAGAAGAAAAAGAAATTGAGATATTGATGGTTAACACATGGAAAAAGGAAACACATTAAGACAAGTTTTCACTTTCTTAAAGAGCAAGTCACTAAAAGAAAGCTAATTTTGGAGCACTGCAAGACAGAAGTTCAGATTGCATATGCCATGCCAAAGTTGGTGAAGATTGAAACATTTGAATGATTGAGAAACATGATGGAGATGGTGAATTCAACAAACATGAATTAATGAAGAGTGTTAGAAGTTTTATAATCCAGTTTGTTAAGTTTGTTAGAGCAACTTCAATGGGGAGTCATTTACTTAATAAGGACTTGAACTTATTACGAACCCTCATTGAATGAAGAAAAAAAGGGGACCTACTAGTTACAAGCAACTATATAAGTACTCATTTTCTCTTCAACAACTAACGGGTCTCATGATCAAAATAAAAAAGAATGTAGATACAAGTATGTCCCACATTCTCAAATTCATGTGATTCTTGCACTCTTCAATTTTTTTTAATTTTTTCCTTCTAAAAACACGCATAAAAGTACATATTAGTGGGATCTATTTAATGTCTCTTTAGTTTATTATCATCAGAGTCATTGAATCTTTAATCAGAATTTTCAGCAAAAAAATTATAAATCAGTGCCATGTACACGTGAGACTCGTTTAATGACTATTTTTAGTTTATTATGGATACTCTTAAAAAAGATAGTTGTTAAAGTTTTATATGAGCTAACTTGTAGCTCAAGCAACACTGTGTATAAATAGCCTAGCTCTCTTATTGTTTGTAGTAGAGAATAAATCAATAGACCATAAAATTCATTCTCCCCAAATCTCTCTCTAATCGTCTGTCTATTCTCTTCCATATTCTCTCAAAATCACCAAAGTAAAATCCTTTGTTCCAACACCACTCCCCTTAAATTTTCTTTTTACCAATGGAAGAAATCGATAGAATTTGAGACTCGTAGCTAACTTAAAGAACTGAGGTTTGAAAGATACCATGCGGAATTGACTGGATTGTTAAAGGCCTTAGTTTAAATTAATTATAAACGAGCAAAAAATTGCTCTCACTTTCACTTTCACACACTTGAAAATGACCTTTTCCAAAGATTTTCATCAAACAAAAGAATAGTCATCAAAAGAACATGAAAAAAAATGCCCTATCAAAGCTCAACAGTAATATATGTATGTAAATATTTCCTTTTGATGGCTAAGCTGAATCTAAAGTTCTTTGTTACAAGGCAATATAAGTCACATCTCATGTAATAAAGTATAAATCAACAACATATGAGAAATACCTCACTCTTCACTCCTAGGTTGTTCCTCCCACTTCTTTATTATTTCTAGAAAAATCTCATTCCATGTATCAATTGGCCCGGGTAAACACCAATGAACACAATCATTTTGCACATGTTCTTGAACTCCATTAAAGAATGGAAAAGGATTCATATAAGGACCTGGATGACCATCTGGTCTTAACAAAGCCAATTTTGTTACATCCAATACTTCAAATCTTAACCTTCCAAATTCATTGCCTTTGGCTTTAGCAGCCACCACTTCTTCTATCTCAATCTTTCTCATCTCGCCATCCATTCCTTCAACTTTCTTCTCTCCATTTCTATAAGGCTTAGTTTTTGGACAAGCACCAGCCTTATCCCAAGGACCTTCAAAATGATGTGGTGGAAATGTTGTAACAATTACATCAATTTCATTACCTTTATTTCCTCTCCTATCAATTATGCTATTAAGGGTAGTCCTTAAAGCCTTTCTCAATACATCATAAAACCCTATTTCAGTGTAATTAAGACCACAATAATGACACCCTAAAATTGTACCACCTTCATGGTAAATAGCCGGAAGCAAAAACCAATGTCCAATTGATAGTACAATCATGTCCATTTGCTTCATATCCTTTGCCCATTTTTCATCAACATGATTCAAATATAGCTCATTATTTGAATTTGTGTTTGATTTTTCAATACCTTGCACTAAAAATGGAGACCAATACAAGGAAATAGTTGAATTGTATGAAGAAAAGTACCACCTAGAAAATTGATTGTCCTTGCCATTTTGGTACACAAGTTTAGGAATTGAAGCAGTTGCTAACATACAAAGAAGAGACTCTAATTGGTTCCTTGCTAAAGAATCACCAACAAAAGCAATGTGTTTGTTCTTACTTAGTTGGAGAAAAGTGTTTGGTTCAAACCTTGAAAGTTTGCATTCATTTGGTTTCCATCTCCAATAAAGATAGTCAGAATCAGGTCTCCCATGTGTCATGCAATTTCTTCCTTCTTTCATCATGCCACATGTTGTATCATTGTACAAAGGGCCTGTGGTGTCTTTGACCCAATCTCCCTTGGAGTAATCACATTGGTTTTGGTCAGCTTTTTTCTTTTCTGAAATAAAAGAATAGTCTTGTAAACCACCAACATATGAGTAAATAATCATTTTAGTCTATGAAGCATTGTCGGCTGAATATAACTAAATTACAAAAGCAATAAAATATATTTTTTGTTAGTAATTTTATTGATTAAGATGATTAATGCACATTCGAACACGGAACTAATTAAAAAAAATATCAAAATCGATGGTCAAACTATCTAAAAAAATATATAATCAATTTCCGTTATATTTTTGTAATTTTGATATATTCAGTGACTTACAACGAGTATTTACTCAATTAAATTGAAAACATAATCAACTTGCAATGGTAAAATTTTGAGAAGAAGAAGTTGTGTATGAATATACCTGAATAAGAAGATGAAGGAGGAGAAGCAGAAAGAGAAGAATGAGAAGTGATGTTAATGATAGGTTTGGAATTAGTAATCTCAATTTTTGGAGCTTGAGAAAAAGGTAGATGGTAGAAGTATAGAAGAAGCAGAAAACAAATAGTCAATGGTAGAAGTCTCTTGGTGATAAAATTTGATTTATCTTTAAGAAAAGTTGAAGTTCCCATTTTCATAAGTTTTTTATTGTGCTTTGTTTCCACTCCTTATGTGTTTTTAGTTTTGATCAATGATTAAGGACACTATCTATGGTTTTTTGTTGGGATTTTTGCATTAGGTGAAGTGAAAGTCAAAAAGAGAAAAGCATGTTTTATTGCGAAATTGATTCTGTTATAGTAACACGTTGCAAAATCTACATGAATCAATAATTCACTTAACATAGTCATGTTTTGAAATTATGGTTTGAATTTTTTTTTAGGTAA
>Ga0209282_1001417_pt1 | contig 13156 bp, 3 predicted proteins | sample Mtrugardesep15_FD_187529 | JGI IMG/M metagenome (GOLD analysis project Ga0209282, IMG submission 187529) | Root nodule microbial communities of legume samples collected from California, USA - M. trunc garden sep15 (SPAdes) (version 2) | ecosystem: Host-associated > Plants > Roots > Nodule...
CATAGGATATTATATATGCTCATGCTCTGTTGCACTGTTTCACACATGACATGACAGTGCGACACATTCTTATTCTTCTTTCCGTTAGTTTATTTATTGAAGCTATTAATTGCAGTCATATTCATCCTTCTTGTTTATTCATTTCTTGGGCGGCGTTGCAACTCAATATTTTTAATGTTCATATGTTATTGCCTCAAAAAACCATTTTTTTATAACTTAATTACAATCCATATAATACTAAGGTTACAAGATTAAACTTCATATTTTGTAACTTTATATTATTAATTTTTCTCAATATACATTAAGCAGAGATACTTGGATTGAAAACTTAGTCGTACAATTTTGATCTACTCGAAAACAATTGCATAAGATTTACACACATTATGTTTGGAGAAGTGGAAAATCCGAGGTTTGAACCCCGACTCCTGCACAAATTATCTCTGACAGCTACCAACTGAGCTACACTTACGTAATACGATTAATATCATTTTAATTAATAAAAAAAATGATAAACATAGAAAAATATGATAGACCAAAGATAAATAATCATATAATAATTTAATTTAATTTAATCTTAAAAATATTTTAAAAAATGTTTTCACCTCATCTCTCCGTCAAAGCCCTCCATCTAAAACAAACCCTAAGGTGATGAGTTAAAAGAAGTTATACTATTAATAAAACGTCTCATTTAAAGTATCTAAACTTCATAACTTTTTTTTTTAACAAAATCTAAACTTCATAACTATCAACCTACCATTCATGTTTAATTAATACAAATGATTGGCGCACAATACAACTAATGAGCTTGATTCCAACTAATAGAAAAATGTATCACTATCCCCATGAACTTAGCTTATATGCAGGAGTAGGGGTTTGAACCCCGGACACTCTACTTCTCCATAATTAAATTGTGGAAGCTCTAGCCACTGGATTACTTGACTAAAAAAAGAAAAATGTATCACTATCCTTTTTAAAAGAATTTAATTTTCTTGGTACAAAAATTGAATATAATTTATGTGCATTAATATAATTTTCTTTTATATTTTCATTTAGACATTGAATTAAATTTCAATATTTTTAGGTGAGGGCAAGTAGTAGTGGCACCACCTTTGGCTTTAGTGGAGTCACATTACATTCCACACACATAGAGTTTATCGTGCGCACCAGCTCATAACTCTGTGACTTTCTCTGAATTTATTTCTCTTTCCATGTTGGATTTGTTTTAGATACGTACTACACTCTTGTTGGTCCTTAACAACAGCATCCAAGTGGGTCCCACTCTAATGTCCTGATTCTTTGGTTAATGTGTGAAACCAAACATCATTGTACTAACTAACTAAATTTCCAACCTTCACAACCGCGTCCTACCCATGTTCTTGTCTTCATTGTTTCACTTTCACCGTTGTTTTGGTTAATATGGTTTAAGTTTAGTTAATTTTCCTTTTTATTATTATATAGTTGCACCCTTTTATTGAAAAAACATTATTATTATAAGAAAAATTGTATTTTGGAACCTAGTTATAGGATTCTAGTATTTGTTTGCGGTGGTTATTGTACTTTGTTTGTTGTATGCTGCTAATGTTCTTTGTTTCCCTCCCATGTGCTCATTTTTGTTTTCTTCTACTTTCCTTTCTTCCTTGTACTAAAAAAGCTCAGTTTTTGAGGTCTTAAACTGTTTCTGCGTGAAAAATCAGCTACTTCTATTCAACTTGTTGGTGGGTTTCTTGAGGTTCTTTTTTCTTTCTCCAGATCCAAGTTCAGCTTAATTAATCCGGTAATTAACAAGGTATATATTCTTTTTTATTATTAGTTTATTGTTATTATTGTTGCTTTTGTGTTTGTTTTTTGTATTTCTTTATTGAATATGTTTAATAGTTTATTGGACAACTTTCTGGCCTTTGGTTTGTATGGATTAGTCTGTTTGGTTTGATTTATGTTTTTAGAACATGGTTGACTTTGTCTTTTGGGATTAAGGTTGTAAATTATGGGATGATTGAGGTTTGTTCTTTTCTTAATCCTTAATTATTGTAAAGAATCATTGCCTTTTCATTTTGGTCACAAATAATAGAGATAGTTAAATATTTTTTGTTGTTTTAGGACAGGTAAGTAAACCATTGTTTTTCACTTTTTCTTCATTATTTTGCATACAATTTTCTTGTTGGTATGTTATCAATTTTTAGTGTTTTTTTTCTTGTAGGACAATGACTTTAAGACACGGTTGTAGTCATTAATCTTGAATAGTAGAGGTAGAAGATGGAAAATGTAAGATTATGGATTCAAAAGGAGGGCCAATGGAAAAAGGACTCATTGCTTCACTTGTGCAGTGATAGGGAAGAATTATCAGATGAAGATTCTTCGAAGTCTCAGCTAAAGAAGTTGATTAAAAGGTCAAACTCTCATTCATCAATACCTGTAAATGCTATACAATCACAAATCAGTAGAGTTTTCTACAAGGGTTTATTTTTTCGACATGTTAGTGGACTTGACAATAGGATTCCAAAGCATATGGTGAGCGCAGACGAGAAATATCTTCGTCGCTGTCTTGAATTGGTACATAACTGTGCAGTAAAAGCAACCCAATGGAACATACCTTTGAGCTTAAGAGCAACAAACATAGGGACTTTATCAGAAAGCTTGAGTACAGGTGAATCGTTTGTCTTTGATTGTCCCTCGGCCACGGAGACCAGGGGAGTAGTTATAAGTTCTGAAACTAGAGAAGAGTGGACTTTAGGGACAGTCATGGAGAGCGAGAGTATGATAAATATATTGAATAGTGCTTTGCTTCAGAAGTTTGATGATTCAGTTAGAAAGGAGAATTTGAACAGGATGAACTTTTCTGATGCTGAGGGATTGATATGCTATGATTTTTTGGACTCTTCTAGCGGTTTAAGTATATCTTCATCATATAATCTCAAAAAGGAAACAACACCGTTTGCGCAAAATCATAATTACGGGTCCATTCCTGTCCATAAAAGGCTTGCTTCCACTTCTAGCGCCACCTCTACTTGTTCTGATTGGATGTCTTCAACTTCTACTTTATCTCAGGGAATGATCCAATGTACATGGAAGCGAGGGTTACCTCATTTTATTTTTTCCGCGGACGATCAGAAAGAGGTTTACGTGGCAAAATTGAGGAAGGTAGTAGACTCAACAGATGATAAGGCTTTGGACTATGTGTATCAGTTTCACTTAAACAAGGGAAGTCAGAAGGGTCGTGAGATTGTTGATGATGATTTGCCGCTTGTTGGGAAGATGAATGTATCAACGAGTTTCACTCTTTGCTCGAATAGTTGTCGAGTAATGGAGACCGAGTTTACATTATTCCATAACATTGAAGTTTATGACAACACATCAGAGTATTCTCATCACATGAAGAACAAGGGGCTAAAGAAAAAGGTGTCACAAGTTTTCAGAACTAATCCTTCATCAAAACACAGAACACTCTCGAAGTTTAACAGATCTGGTGCCGTAGGTGAGAGCTGTCCGTGGGATCCACAAATTGATTTATTAGATGCTAATGTTCCTCCGAATTTTGAGATGGCTTCCATTGTTGTTAAAGACCATCTTCCTTATAATAGGCCGGAAAAAATAGGAGGTTGGGGCTTAAAATTTCTCAACAAATCTGGCGTAAATAAAACCGCATCGCCTTCTGAAAGTTGTAATCAAAATAATGATGAATGCTCATCGAGTATGAGCATTCTGATTCCAGCAGGCCTTCATGGTGGGCCTAGAACCAGAAATGGTGGTCCGTCTAGTCTGATAGATAGATGGAGATCTGGTGGTCACTGTGATTGCGGTGGTTGGGACGAGGGATGTCCTCTTACTGTACTTCAGAAAAGATCTAGCAAAGTAGAGGTTCTGTCTCAAGTAGATACAAAAGGCGAGTGCATGTCAGTTGATCTAGTTACTCAGGTTTGTTTATATCTCATATTCTATTGCTCTTCTGTATTATGTTTAAACAATGCTAGCAATCTCATATTGTACTATCGTTGGATCTGAGGCAAAAGAGTATGTGAACAGTAAAGAATTGATTTTGCTAAATATGATTTTCCTTTCTTTTGTATTGTGTTTTTCCTTAATGATACATTTTCTACATACACCTTTTTCTGATCATCAACTATGATCAGAAGGAGGTCTATATAGTAGTGAAAATGGGAAATGACTTTGTTCGTTGCTAGAGTTGATGACCACCACCAAACTTTAATTTTAATGTAATTATAATTCCACAATGTGTTAAATTTGACGGCAATATTTTTCTTAAGTTTTAGCCTTTTTTATTGTTATATTCTTGACCTTCATGAATCCATAATCTTCTATTTACTCTCTTTGCTTTCTAAATAATTGACAATTACTTAATATAACTTTCAGGGTTCGAACGATATCAGCCCGGCCTTAAGGATGGTAAATGTTCACGGCGGTCTATATTATATTCATTTTGACCAACCTCTTTCTGCACTACAGTCTTTCTCCATAGCTGTGGCTATGATTCATATGCAAAGTCCCACTCTTCGGCCAAACAGTGCACAGGAGCTGTCATAGTACAAGTAATTAAAACACAGTTAATTTACAGCCATAGTTCTCTTACTGTATTATAAATGCAACTCGAGAGAAGAGTCTGGTTTTTATATGTGATTCAGGTTTTGTTCCTATGTTTAGGGTTGTTATTTTTCATACCACCTGATGTTATCTTATTTAGGAAAACTAGCTATGTTTGTCTTTTTTGACAATTCATAGACAAGATCAATTGTAACCATCTTTTTCCTCATTCTTTTTTGTTGAAGAGGATAGAATGTAAAAGTGTTTGTTGGAGATAATTTGGTAAATTGTATAATTGAAATAGTGTTTGTCATATTTGTTAATGAGAAGTGGAATTTAGCACCTAATTGAGATAGTTTTTGTAACCATATTTATGGCTAGTTGTATGCAGATACTCCGTATGTCCTATGTATTCAAACTTAATTTTTTCGTTGGAATGCTGATTCGTCTCCCTTTAATCTAGTTCATTATAAGACCAACAATTTCATGCACATTTTATCTACGTTTTACAGCTTTTCTTTTCCAGAAACTTATCTTTTGATAGGACCTTGCACGAGGAACTCACTTCAGGCATCTCAGTAAGGTACATGCTTGACATTTTCTACGGAATGTGATTAAGTTTACTGTTGTTATCTAATTTCTACTTTTTTGCAGGTGGTGACAGAATGTGATATTTATTCTAGTCTCAGCAAGATATGCACACACAACGACCTTGTCAACTTTTAAATTAGATCAAATATGATTACTTACAAAATCTTTAGTGTTTAATATGAAAATGTAGTTTTTTGGCAGTACTACTTTTGATTGAGCATATATTGGTCCTATTTTGAATTGTCACTTGAAACTAGCAATGACAATCAATCTTTTATCATTTTATATGGTTAGTACCTTCGGTTCTAATTAGCAAAAAAATAAAAATATATCTTAGGTTCTTTATTGAAACTGTGCTATATTTTTCTTTCCATTTTATACTGAAATCTTTGCTCTCTGGTTGCTTGGGTTCATATCATTTCTGAGGTTTGATTTTTGTGAGATTTTACTGCAAATCTGCAAGAATGAAACAAGCAGGAATACCATCAGTTTTGCTGCCAGCAAGAAATCTATTAAAATCATGCTCTTCTACTAATTTGCTGCACTAATATTATTAGGTTTTTATATTGAGACTAACTTATCGTACATAATCGGCTTGTAAGGTGAGAGGTTAAGTGTAACTATTTATATTTTTCTTTCACGCCTATATTTTTAATGCTGGGACGTGTTTTTCTCAATACACCCTTCATGCTTCACACTATTGAGCTTGGTGCGTTGATAATATGATGGATAACTCAAATAGCTAAACTCTAATAGCATATTATGATTATGAATGTAGTTAATTTGTTGTTAGAATGTGTCGCAACTCGCAATCAAGATCACCATTGTTCCATATGTAACAAGGTTTACAATGAATGTAATAAAACACCAATTAAATACATTAACTATAGTAATGGACACCTCCATATATTTTGGAAAATGGAGAGGATCTCAACTCTAGTAATATAAACAAATTGATCCACCGACAGTCCGACACTTCAACATTTGCTGTATCATATTTGTTTGAATAATGCACCATAAAGATGAAAAATTATTTATGCATTGTAGGATCAATGTTTTTTGTTAATAATAAAAATCATTGAATAATAAATAATGCATATTTAATTTTGCAATTGCGTGATATTTAAATTTATGGACATAGGTGCAACAGCAGGAACATGAATAGAACTATTATATACTAGGTATTTAACCCGTGCGTTGCACGGGTTGGATTAAAACTTATACTTGAGAAAATGAAAATTGTGATAAGTATAATCACATATATTTTATTTATTGATCTATAATATCTTTAAATGTAGTGATATGATTATTTCAATATTAATTTATACTAAGTTAGTAGGAGTATTCTTTAAAACATAAGAATTTGTATTGATTTATATCGTAGATTTGTATAAATATTTTAAGGACAAATAATATAGTTGTCGGTGGATCCTATAATATTTAATAAGTTGAAAGACATATACCTTAGTTTATCTTAATAATACAATCATATAAGAAAATTCTCATGTGTAAATATTTTATAAGTATTTTTCAATCAACTAAAATATTTAATAAGTTTTTTAAAAGAGCATTCATATAAGAACCTTTAAACCGATTAATGTACATTTTTAATTGGAAGTGAAGTTGCAAAGGTGAATGATAATACTAATTAGGAGAGAGATTTATTGAAAAGTTGATAAGTTAGAATATGAGGAGTAAAACTAGATGGTTCAAGGTACTTCTTTGTATAACACTATGCTGAAAATGAGTAGAAATTTAAGTGTTGAGTTGTGGTATATTCTTCGAGTAGGAGAGTCGTGTGATGATTATTTATGTTTTTATTAAAAAATATTGTTTCAACTTAACTCTTTAAACATTGTTTCGTTTTTGCCGATGGAATTTGATTATGTTTTACAAATGCTTTGAGAATCTACTTCTCTATAGAGTAGCTCCTTCATGTTTCTATTTTATTTCTTTCTCTTTTTCCTCTATAAAACAATAAGGTTCAAGGTGCGTAAAAAAAAGGTTGGTACTTTATGATAGAAATTATACAATGACAAATTAACAAAATTTTTGAAATTTCACAGGATAAAAAAATGGCTGAAAGCTACATAAATCTTCATCATTGATTTATGATTAAACTATAACTGTGATTAAATGATTTTGCTGCAAATATTTTATTATAATATAAATTTAAATCATGATTTTTTTATATGACTTGCTTGAAGTATGAATGAAAGAGAGAATAAATAGTTGGGAGTGAATAAGCATATGACTTGAGAGTTTCTTAAGAAAGAGGGAATGAGTTTCTTGAGATGACATTTAGCTTAGATTACTTAGATACACGTAGATATAAATAACCCTGACATATTCTTCGAATAGGAGAGTCGTGTGATGATTATTTATGTTTTTACTAAAAAATATCGTTTCAACTTGACTCTTTAAACATTGTTCCGTTTTTGCCGATGGAATTTGATTATGTTTTGCAAATGCTTTGAGAATCTACTTCTCTATAGAGTAGCTCCTTCATGTTTCTATTTTATTTCTTTCTCTTTTTCCTCAAGGTGCGTAAAAAAAAAGGTTGGTACTTCATGATAGAAATTATACAATGACAAATTAAAAAAATCTTGAAATTTCACAGAATAAAAAAATGGTTGAAAGCTACATAAATCTTCATCATTGATTTATGATTAAATTATAACTGTGATAAAATGATTTTGCTGCAAATATTTTATTACAATATAAATTTAAATCATAATTTTTTTTATATGACTTGCTTGAAGTATGAATGAAAGAGAGAATAAATAGTTGGGAGTGAATAAGCATATGACTTGAGAGTTTCTTAAGAAAGAGAGAAGGAGTTTCTTGAGATGACACTTAGCTTAGATTACTTAGATACACGTAGATATAAATAACCCTGACATTAAACCTAAAACTTATTGCTTTCAAGCACACTTACATGCATGAATCATTTTATTACTACTTAGGTTTTTCTTTTTTGAAGAAATTACTACTTAGCTTATCATACTGCTAAGATGCAAGAAACATTGTAAACAGTAACTTCTGTTTAAAAGTTCAAAAGAGAGACATGGTTCAATTTATAGAAATAAATCTCATACCAACTTAGAATTTATCACTATCAGAAAACACATGAAGAAAAATTTATTTTCATTGTATCTATGAAAATACATGAAGCTACTATCTATTTCTATCCATCAAATTTAGTTCAAATGTGACAACAAAAGCATTAGAAAGAACCAATTGAATGAACATCACGATAAAATAAATAATAGGGTGGAATTTATATAAGAAAAGGAATTGCAAGAGCTCTCTAACTTATTCATGTAAGTGAATGTTATATTTTTTTTTGTTGAACAATTTCTCTATAAGAAGTGTTGCACCTAGCAAGGACAACCAACAAAGTCAGCTTTGGTGAAGAATATATTTCTCTTCTCATGAATGAAGACTACTTCAAAGAATAGATAAAATTCATCTCCTTCATTCCCCTTCAAAACTTCCTCACCCTTTAGAGATGAGTAAACATGTTTTTGCATGTCCTTGTAATGCTTATTATAGCAGAAATTTGGTATTGGTTAGCTAAATAAGGCGAATGAAAAGGGTATAAGCAATTAATTAAGAAATTTTATTAACATAATCAAAATGAAACTGATCAGTTGAAGAAAATGAATAAAAAAGATAACTGTTAACCATGGATTATATAAGATGTAAAATCTATAAAAATAAATATTGTAATAGGAGTAAATATTGAAAACTCAATGGAATGGGAACGTTTTTTTTGAAAAAAAGTTACAATATACATAGAAGCTAAAACAACAATGGAAATTTAGTTTTTGTGTCTTCTCGATGAGTATCGTTAAGATATATATTGGAAAGTTAGGACTAATAGTAATGAGCAGTTTTTTAATCAATTCGTGAACTATTAGACATAAATTGATGTTGAATAAAGCACTACTAAAATACAGTGGGTGTGTTTAATTAGAGATAAAATTAAGAGATTTGAGAGATGATGTAAAACTTTTGTAAAGTGTCACATCATCACAAAGCTTACATGAAAACAACTCAAGTTTCTTTTACAAAGATATATAGATAGATAATTGTAAGCCTGTAAGCCAAATTCCAAAGCAAAATAAGATAATTTCAACTTCACATTAATTCAAATTTAACTTTTTTTAAAAAAAGTAATTACTCAAATTTAACTCTATTCTTCACTTAAACAAAATTCAATTTCCTCAACTCTTTTAATCAAAATTTAGATTTCAACTATTGTATGACATTCCCTCAAAAAACTATTGTATGACATAGATTTAAATGTTAAGATTACTTTTTTGTCATGTTTAAGCATTGGTGTGGAAACATCATTAACAAACCAACATATATTTGAATGTCTTTATTTTTTCCCTCCATAATACTCTTCTTGTCATGAATAATATTATTATGATGTGGATGTTCATATTCCCTAAGACTCTCTATGTCCTTAACTCCTATGAATGAATGCATATATTCATTATTAGTGGCACTTGGTCTTATGGCTCTTCATGTACTTGTAACTTACCACATTTGTGTCCTATAAATAGGACTTATATTTCAATGTAAAGAACACACAAAAGTGAATGAGAATAATACAAAGGCTTTCATCATCATCATCTTCTTCTTTGATCTTGTCATTTAGTTTACTTTATAACACTTCTATTCTACACTTGAAATTATTAACATTTTTACTAATTTTATATATAGAATTTCAACTCTTCATGAATCAATTGTTATAAGCAACAATATTTTATTTAAAAAAACTTTGTTTCAAGAGAATAAACTTGAATTTTTCAACTACATAACATTAATTATTTTATTAAAAGGCATGAGTATGAATAATTGATAAATTGTATCATTAAACTATCAAAACATTATTCAGAAGTCCTAACTCAACTGACAAAATGCCGAAATTGTTAGGCCGGATGCCATGACCGGGGTTCGAACCCCGGTACTTCCACTTATATGTGTAAGTTTATAATAGCTTTGTCGTTTCGTCTATCTAAAAAAAAAACTATAAAAACATTGGTTAGATAAGATTAAATTTTTGTACTCAAACAACAATTGAAAAAAAAATTATTATTTAAGTAATTTTTTTTTAAAGAAACTCCTTTAAAAAATTATGCTCAAAATAGCATACTGGATTCAGTTAACTTAAAATAGCATAATTCATCATTAACTTAAATCTAGTATGCTCAAAATGGTATACTGGATCCAATTATTACTAATTACTTAACTCAAAATAACATACTTGATTTAGTTTCCTCATTTTTATTATGAATTAACAACTTAAATGAGCTTAATTTTGTGTAAACTCAATTGGTTTGATGTTGCTGGTCTGAAACCTTAAGTTTTGATATATAAACTTAAAGAGAACTATTATTATATATAATGCTTAATTGTGGGCTGAAATGAGCTTAATTTCCTACATAACTAAGATGATTAACTAAAGAGTTTTACTTTTCTCACCCTATGTACTTTTCCGCGCGTTCTATTTTTTTCTAAAATTATTCTCGGTATATTTTGAATTTTAAAATCCGGATTCATGTTCACTATTTCAGATTTTATAATCCGAACAATTCTTATGTATAATCAGCCATCAGACTATCTCAAATTTCAGCAATTTTGAGTTTTGCTTTTAAAAACAACAAAAAAACTAAGCAAAAAATGTTAAAAACCTGTCAAATAAAATCATAAAAATACCACCAAAAAATTCTAAAAATAAAATAAAACGAATGCAAATTTTTTCGAATTTTTATGAGAATATGAAAAATTAAAAAAAAAATGAAAAATGGGTCGAAACGATGGAATTTTGGATTTTGAGGGGCGGAGTCCCGTAAGAAGTTCCTTCTACGGGAGTCACGATCCTTGAATTTTTTCTGATTTTCTGTGGAAGTTTTGGAGCAATCCGATCAAGTAGCCCGAAAACCCAATTTTTGACTAAGAACAGGTAACAATGACCCAAAACAGAAGGATGAGTGTTAGGAAGATTAATATTAATGACTATCCATGTTACAAACGTGTTTAAAACTTGTGCTGATACAGTTCGAATTATATAATCTGAAATGTTTTACCTTGAAAAGGGTGTTTAGGGGGTTTCCGGAAACATCATATAGCGCGCCCTATTTTTTGAAGTTTTCGGATTACAAAATCCGGAAAAATCCAAATTTGTGAAAAACTCAAATTTTCACCCTATAACAAAGGAAAACATGAATCTGTATTTTAAAATCCGGATTGCACAGGGCGCGCGAGAAGGCCATAAGATGGAAAAAAGTAAAACTCTATTGATTTCAATGATTGTTGTAAACACTTAAATGAGATTAACAAAACGGATACTTATTAATTATTATGAATTAACATTACGATGATACTTATAATACTAGACATTTTGTTTCTATTTATATCATTTTAGGCCAAATACCTCCTCTGGTCCTTTAAGTTTCATGCTTGTTTCAGATAGATCTTTTACGTTTCTAAGGTTTTAGATATGTCATTTAAGTTTCGAGTTTATTTCGGATAGGTCCTTTAAGTTTCTAAAGTTTCAGATAGGTCCTTTAAGTTTCGAGTTTGTTTTAGATAGGTCCTTTCTGTGATAGAGAAATAGTTGAATAAAAAGGACCTATTTGAAAGAAACTCGAAACTTAAAGGACCTATCTGAAACCTTAGAAACTTAAAGGACCTATCCGAAACAAACTTGAAACTTAAAGGACTTATTTGAAACCTTAGAAACTTAAATGACCTACGTGAAATAAACGTGTAACTTAAAGGACCCATGGGGGTGTTTGACCTATCATTATATTACGAAGGCTTAATTGCACTTTTGGCCCCCTAAGTTTCCCAAAGTTGTGATTTTGGTCCCCTAAAAAACAACTCTTTCCGGCTCCCTAAGTTTACTTTCTGTTGCAAATTTGGTCCCCTAGCCCAATTTTGACCCAGTCAATGCTGACGTGGCGCCCACTTTAATATTTTTGTATTTTTAATAATTTTTTATTTTGTAATTAAAAAAAAAATAATAAATTTTTTTATTTTTAAATTTTGTAATAAAAAACAAAAAAAATTGTAATTAATTTTTTTATTTGTAATAAAAAAAACTAAAAAAAAATATTATTTTTTTAATTTTGTAATTAAAAAAACTTTTATTTATTACAATTTTTTTAAAAAAATTTAAAAATAATTAATAAAATATAAATAAAAAAATTACACACATGGCGCCCACGTGTCCGTTGACTGGGTCAAAATTGGCGTGAGGGCCAAAATTACAACAGAAAGTAAACTTAGGGGTCTGAAAAGAGTTGTTTTTTTAAGGACCAAAATCACAACTTTAGAAAACTTAGGGGGCCAAAAGTGTAATTAAACCTATTATGAACTATATACAACTCAAGTAAAATACTTATAATGAGACGGAGAAAGTAAAATTTATTGATACACAAAATTTCCTTACATACACAGGTAGACATTTGTAAAATTTCGTGCAGAATGTTAATTACTTAGTAAGAAGTGATTAATTTTAATTTCTCGTATGTGAGATATTTATATAATAATTCCATAAAATTCCCTGCAGAAGTGAGATGCCTACGGTATTTATAGCAGAAAATTGACTAAAATCATCCAAGGAAATGAAGAATCCATTGTCATAGTCTCATTTTGCATGGTGCATGAAGAAACGGGTGGTTTTGAGCAGAGAAAGAAATTCCTTGACTCCAAGCCCACTAACTTGTCGTCTCGCTTCAAACCTGCACTGACTCAAAATAAGTCTTTCTTTTTAGGCAACTCAAAGTAAGTGTTGTCTTCTTGAAGGTAAAAGTAAGCTTAAATTTAAATGTATTTATAAATTCACCACACAAAAAAAAATAAAAATTGTCTCTCAGTATTTCACCATTAAGTATATGCATCGGGAGCATTAATGCATACCAATCACAGTGTAATCAGTTCTGCATGGAATTTATTTTGTTTAACAGTTGGTGTCTCTCAAGGTAGTAAATCAAAATGTACACATGCCTAT
>Ga0209282_1001418_pt1 | contig 13154 bp, 6 predicted proteins | sample Mtrugardesep15_FD_187529 | JGI IMG/M metagenome (GOLD analysis project Ga0209282, IMG submission 187529) | Root nodule microbial communities of legume samples collected from California, USA - M. trunc garden sep15 (SPAdes) (version 2) | ecosystem: Host-associated > Plants > Roots > Nodule...
AAGACTTGCGCAAACAGCGCAGGAGACCTTTGGAGATTTTGAAGAAGCGGTTGAAAAAGATGCTACAAAGACTGCAGTAACAGATGGAACTGTTCATCCTTTGACTAGCTATGTTATTAACTATGTAAAGTTTTTGTTTGAGTAAGTTTTTGTTTGTCATCTAATTCCAATTTCGTAGCCACATCATGAAATTAATTCTAGCATTCCTTGCTTTGTGCACTCATTACAGAGATGTTTGTCATTATTTATTATTTTTGCTTACTCAATTAGATTAAATTTTTTTAATAAATATTTTATAGTTTTGTGGTGTTCTGCTCATGGACATTTTCTAATGCTCATTTTATATTCAGATTAAGAAATTGTGGAATATCACATTTCAATTTCATATTTAGGAGAAATTACATATTAATATTCAGTTTCTCTAAGTTGCATGTGTGTTGATAATTTTTTTTGGGATCTTCATCATAGTTCTTCAAATATTGGACCTGATCAGAATTCTTCAAATTTTTGCAGCTACCGATCCACCTTGAAGCAGCTTTTTCAAGAATTTGAAGGTGGAAATGATTCTTCCCAGCTAGCTACTGTAACTATGCGAATAATGCAAGCTTTGCAAATCAATCTAGACGGTAAATCAAAGCAGTATAAAGACCCTGCGTTGACACATCTTTTTCTCATGAACAATATTCACTATATTGTCAGATCTGTTCGAAGGTATGTCTTCAACATATACTGGTTATTAATTTCTTCAAATCAGTAGTTTTATTCTGCACTGCAATGGTTCAAAGTTATTACCCTCCAAATCTTTTTCTATTTCAGGTCTGAAGCCAAGGATTTGCTTGGGGATGATTGGGTACAAAGACATAGGAGGATTGTGCAGCAGCATGCAAATCAATACAAAAGAAATGCTTGGGCTAAGGTGTTATTCTAATGACTTAATTACTAAAGTACTACTACATGTCTTGCAGCTTTTTTAAATGTTTTGTCCGATATTTTGTTAGTAGTAATACAGGCAGTAGTAATACAAGCAGGTGGTTGAGTAGATTTGTTAGTAGTCCCACATTGCTTAAAAAATACGGCCTAAGTAGTGCTTATAAGCTTGGACAATCCTCACCTTACAAGCTGGTTTTGTAGGGTTTAGTCAGGCCCAACCCAAATTTTAAGATGGTGTCAAAGTTTACCCTAGATCTGTTGGGCTTCTCGCATCGTTCACACTTCACACCCATTGGGCCTCGGTGTGAGGGTTTGTGTTGGAAATTTTGCCTTAATTGCGGTATGCCACTTAGGTGTGAAATGAATGGGTGGATTTAGTCTCACATTTTACTTAAGAGATATGACCTAAGCAGTGTTTATAAAATTTGGACCGTCCTCACCTTACAAGCTTGTTGCATACGCGTAACTGTATAAATTTGTTACACAAATTCCGTACTTGCCAACTCAGCACATAAAACTAAATGGAAAATCAAATGAAAGCACAAAATACTAACAGTATGTAAATATTGTAACAAAATTATACAAAAAGAACCTTTGTGTGTCTCCTTTCTATTAATTTTATTTGTTAAGAAGTAAAGTCTTCCTTCTTGGTACATATTGATGTATCTTTGTGTTTCTTGTTTTGTTCTTCGTATAGTATAATTACTGAATTTTGATTCTTTTGCTTGGCAGATTCTTCAATGCTTATCTATTCAGGGACTTGCCTCATCCGGTGGTGGGAGTAGTAATGCAGGTGGTGATGGTGGAACTGGAAGTAGTAGTGGTGCTTCAAGAGCACTAGTTAAAGATAGGTACCCTTTCAGTTGCTTTTTTATGAACTTTCGGTTAGGGAGAGTATTCATCCTTTTGACATACATTTTTGTATTGCGTTGTCAGGTTTAAGCAATTCAATATTATGTTTGAGGAACTCCATCAGAAACAATCACAATGGACAGTTCCAGACAGCGAGTTGCGAGAATCTCTTAGGCTTGCAGTTGCTGAAGTCTTGTTGCCTGCCTATAGATCATTCGTGAAACGTTTTGGGTGCGTTTTAATCAACTGTCAATCCACTTTAAATGTTACTATGACATTGCTATCTATTAATATTGTATGAGATATATTATTTTACAATGATGTGTAATTACAGGCCTCTAGTGGAGAGTGGGAAGAATCCTCAGAAGTACATAAAATACACAGCAGAAGATCTAGATCGAATGTTGGGCGAATTTTTTGAAGGAAAAAACATGAGTGAAACCAAGCGATAATCGACAAGGAATGGTATTATTATATCTCTTGGGCATTGATTTAATAAGAGGGGTGAATGTTTTTTCTTCCTTAGATTATATGTATAGTATAGTTCATTTGATTGTATACTAGTGATTGTAATTTTATGAAATTTTACTAGTCTTGAGGGCTAATGTGAATGTAACAAAATTTTAATCCGGGTTTTATTTCCACTTTTTTTTGAGGGGTTCTAAACTTGATTTATAGTTTGTGTTGCATATCATTTTAACTGTACCAAACTGTAAACCGTGATAAATGTATTTAAGTCTGCACTAGCACTCCCAAGCGTGTGAAAGTAATCTTATTTGAATTGCATTAATTTATTTTCTACGTTTAATCCTTGAACTTTTTTAATTAGAAATATATTAAAAAAAAAATCAAACAAAGATTAATCTCATATAAGTCATATTTTGATAAATTTAACTCAAAATAATGTAATCTTAAAAAAATACTAAAAAGGCAACCCGATATACTAATGCTTTCGCACATGTAGAGTCTGGGAATGAGTTCCACCATTTAGTGTATTGTACTCCGTGTTGCCCTAGGACTTGAACCTCCGACTATGACAAGAACTTTTTGTGGAATTTGAGTTGAATTTTGAGACGAAGAATATTAGTCATAACCACATGCAATGAAGCTGAGTCGTGCCGTTTTATTTGAATTGAATTGATGAGTAGTGTATTTGAGAGATGGAGGCATGGCCACGTTGAAGGCCAATGCGCCACCAACACATTCCTTTCCTTTCTCTTCCCGCGGTTCATGTTTTTTTTCTTATTAATTTAATAATTAAACCTTCATATATAACTCAAAATATAGAAATGTACCACGTGACACGTTTTAGACACATCACTCCATCAACTTCTCTCTGTCTTTCCAGAAAATTTGCAATGGATGCTGGTAAGGAGTTTCTAATTTCTTATGGTTTAAATCATGATTATCATGATTCTCACAATTTCCGTTTTCTTGAATTTCAAGGAAAAGAGACTAGTTACAAAGAAGCATTTGATTCCAGTGCCAAAAAGTCTATTGCTGATGCCATCATTCCTCATATTCTTCGTCTGTAAGCACTCTCTCTCCCTCTCTCTCAATTCTCCACAAATAGTAACGCGAATTTGTATTTCTATCATATTCATAGCAACACTCTATAGCTATAATCTATAATCTATATGTAACACCGACACTTCTGAAACGACGCAGACATGTAGTTACATTTAATTACTTTCATTTTATCAAATTATTATTGATATCTACTTGTTAGTGTCATCACTCGATGTCTTAGGTTAGGTTTGATTCCCCCTGCCAATTTCGGTGTGCTAGTCCATTAAACGGCTCCCTCAAGTAGACAGTGAGATTGGACCCTTCAGATTAGTCAGTCTTTGGCCAATATATGAGTTTTCAAAACAAACAAAAAACGTGTTAGTATCACTGTCATGTCCTTCTCTTTACCGGTGCTTTATAGGCTATAATCAAATAAGTATAAGAATGAATTGTATTTATTTATTTATTATATTATTTACTTTTTTTTAGGGAAATGGATTGTATTTTTAGTGTTTCTTAATAAGAAGTTCGTGAGAAGTTTATTTCCATAATGTAGCAAATTACTAGTGTGCCATGTCTTATGGTTTGGGTCATGCTAGGTTTTCAAGACATGCCTTGTACTGCTTATCGACTTTATTTTCAACTACTGTTGTATAAGTATTCTTATTGTATGGACGTTGGTGGGGTATTTCAGATATGGATCATGTGCCACGGCTCGCGATTTTGAAATCTATACCCCAGATGCTACCTTTGAGGATCCTCTTATGCGTGCACAAGGGTATGCATTTCTTTCTTGCCCTCTTTGATTTTTTTCATAAAATCGTAGACAAAATATAATGAATATTCTTGTACTTGTATGATGTTATATAACTGCTATGATATTAAACGATGGGAAGGATTAAGCTTGTTGTTTCAAGTGTACCCACCGGAAAGGTGAATTACGAAATAAATTGGTTTTTTAAGTAGTTTTTTCATTGAAATCTTATTTTGTGATAACTGCTCTGTGTCTGTACTAAAGATTTTCATTGAATCTTAATCAGAAAAGAGGTTTGTTTGTTGTCTATGCTTCTTGATGGTGAAATCGCGGAATAAATGCAGCCATATGTTAGAATATGAAATTGAAACAAAGCCTTTTTCTTTTACAGTGCTAACCTTGGCATGATATTAATGTTACAATCTGATTTACCATGATAAAGACTTATAGCCCCTAACCAAATCTAGGAGCTTTTTTGTACAACCAAATTTTGATGTCCCAATATGCATATAATGGCACTACAGAATGATAAAGAATAGGGAGGAACAAGTTGCCAATTTCTTGCCTAAAAAAATTGTCAATTTCCATTCCCTTTTTCTTGTAAATTTTTTTCCAATATTTGGCATACTTCCCTTTTACCTTATATGTATGTAACCGGTGTTTGCAATGAACCTGTCAAGGCCTATTTTTACATTCAGCAAGCCTAAGTTTTTGTGTCAATATGCAGCCTATTCTACACTCGTATACATTTGATCCCTATACCAGCATACTTGTGACCTTCTGCATGATCCCTATACCAGCGTACTTGTGACCTTCTGCATTAATATAAACCTATTGACGATAGCAGTTAGCTCTTCTGCACTACTCTTTTGAGCATGGTTCCAACTATTAAATCATTCAAATTCTGTTTTATTTATGGATAAACTGTCTAGCTTCCTGGTTTTTTGAATTTCCTGTACTCAACCTTTCATGGAAGCAATGAAAATTGTTAAAGTAGAAGGGTAGACTGACTTGCATGTTTTAAAAAAATGATACTGCAGGGTGAAGCAGATCAAATCAGCATTCTACTCTCTTCCTAAGGTTTTCATTACCTCTTATTGATCACTATTTTGTCTCTTTCTTGTTGATCTTCATTTTGCTTTCAACTTGTTAGATTTCGATTTCGATCTGCATCTAAATAGAACACATCGCCATGGAACAATAAAAGTCTTGAGATGTAAATAGTTATAACAAAACATGAATGACTGCCTTAAATTAGAAAGTTGATGTATATTTCTCTTGAATACGTTTCTTACACAAACAATTGTTCCAGTTAAAACAGTTCTCTTGATAGTTTATTTCTATAATGACTTATTTAATGCGTGATAAAATTATCTTCTAAACAGTTTCATCATTTTCTTCTGAATATTTACATATTGCAAACATGCTTTTATCTCCTTGTTTCTTAGCTGTTTAGTGAGTCAAAGATTGTGGAATACAGTGTTGAAGAAAATATAGTTTCACCAGGAAAAGGAGAGGTTAGTAAATCTGCTGTCAGTTAATGTAGTATGCAAATCTTTTGTTCTTCTCAAAGTACAAGTGCTTGCTTGATCTCTTAGTGGACGATCCAAATTCATATTTCATGATGTTATGCAGATATTAATTGACAATAAACAACACTATAAAATCTTGGGGAAGGAGATAGATATGGTATCGCTAATCAAGTTGTCTGTTGAGGAGGGTAAAGTAGTTCGCCACGAGGACTGGTATGTATTATTAATCCCCTTAACCATCTGGTTTTAGACATGGAATAAAATCTTTAAAGGAAAAACTTTAGCTAAACTATTGTGCTGGGATGTCACTGGCTTTTGAATTTAATCCGAACTATTCCCACGAAGTATGCCTTATATATCATTCTAGGCACTAGAAGCTAAAGTAAATGTATTGTTTTTCTTTCATCTATGAATTGGGAACTATAAATCCTCATGGCGTAGGTAAATATTTCGTTTATGAACCAAAAAGTAAATATTTCATCAATTCTTACAACAACAAAAAAATGTAAACAATAATATTTCCTGACGGGTGACTAAGTTTTGTATTTACATCAAATAGGTGGGACAAAAAACCAATTTCTAATCGAGAAACCGTAAAGCTGCCATTGCTTGGCCGAGTTGCAGAAATGACTCGCAGGGGATCTATGCTAGCAACTCATGTGTTTATGAGGTTCGGGAAGGATCCAACTGTTTGAATAACTAGGATTCATCAAAAATATCTTGAGCTTTATTATAAACGGGTCTGTACATGAGACTAGATACTTGGTGTTGCCGGCAAAGTAGTGTGTCCTTTATTCGTTTTTGTAGTGTTAATGAATGCTGAACTTTTCTGTGGAACTTAACTTGTGGAATAAGTTTCAAATCCCAGATAAGTATCGATATAGTTATCTCCTATATGTATTTAGAATTCAAAGCATATTAATAATATTCTCTCTGTATATGGTGTTATTTTTTCTTTATGTGTTTACTTTTGGCAATAATGGAGATGGGAGTGAAGTTTTGAAGGTTGATATAATGGAGATGGGAGTGAAAATGGATTTCCATCGTCATATTGTATGTTAAAAGTGTAAAAAGTCACTTTCAATTTACTTTAATGTTATATAGGGATTGGTGAGGATGAAGTCATGCTTGCTTTTAACATGTTCACACATATTTTTAACCACGCAACTATAAAGTGATTTGCACTTATTGAACAAGCATAGTCTACATTGTCATCTCGAGGAAAATCTTGATTGAGCAGTTAAGAAGATCGATGTTTAATATAGGGTATGTTTGTTTAGTTATTTTGGAAAAAGTGATTTTTAGATTGTGCAAGAAAGTTACATTTCAGAAAAATCTGAATATTGCCTGAAAAAAAGAAAATGAATATTGATTATTTTAGTAGTTTGATGCCTGAAAAATGCTTATCCCTTATCTTAAGAAATCTTAATAGTAATAAAGAAAGTCAAACAGATGTTTTTTTTATTTATTTGGACTTAACTATGCCTATGTACCTTGCTAATTTTTTTTATTTATACTTTCTGCACAAGCAAACCAGAGTTTTAATTGTGCAATTTTTCAACTAAAACATTCCTCTAAAAAATTGTTCAACTAAAACAGTCATGCTTTTATCATTACCATAATTGTTCTCCTTCCTGATCTTATCTGAGTAGCTAATCATATGGAACTCTGTCAAAAACTAATCGTACGGAACATGCAAACTAAGGGTATGTTTTGATGGAAAGTTTAGACGGTAAGGAGAGGATAGAATTTACTTTTCTTTAACTCTTAAATGTTTGGATTAAATCCTCTCTCCTACTTTCAAACTGTTTATTCTTTTTCTATTTTCTTTGAAATTTTGGTCGATCTTCTTGTTGTATTTTATTTTTTAAAACATAAAATATATTTCAAAATATAGACCCAACTCTTCAAACCTCTCCCCTATAAATACCTAAAAAAACTCCCAAACATGCTCTAAAGTTTCATACATACTCCTATTTAGATGTGTATGAAGATAAAAGAGAGTAATGCTAATTGATAAGTCACATTAGTGTATAACAAACACAACAATTGAGTAGAATAAAATAAACTCTATGCGAGATGTATATTTTTATATTGAATAATGTTATAAATTGTAAATTGTATCAATGTAAATATATTTCGGATAGTAAAATGTTGCAGAAATGTTTGATATGTTGTGTCGCGGATTCGAACTGTAATTCCCCACATCTCTCCATTTTAAGTATGTGATTTTTGCCGCCAAACTTTTTAAAAACAAAAAATTAAAATGAATTGAATAATCAAAAGCATCCAATTTAAATTTAGTAGGATATATGTACTTTAATTCCAGGGTGGCAATCGAGTTGGATTTTCTTCTTGCAGCTCAGATTAATTCAATTTGGTTGTCCATCTTCTCATCTACACTCCTTGTTTACCTCCAAAATCTTTTTTCTTTGTTTTGAAGGGACCTCCAAAATATTATAGAGCAAATTGGTGATATTTCTATATCTCATGTGATGAGAAAGGCCAATTAGGCGGCGGATATGCTTTGCAAGCCAGTAGTTTACACTCTTCAAATTGCTACGTCTAAGGCAGTAATTCTTTTTTTGGCTGTATTAACTTTGAATCTGTCAACAAATTCTAACTCAACTGATAAAAATACTAAAATCATTGGATCGAAAACCATAATCGAAATTTAACTCCTACTTCTCCAATTTCGTGTGTTAGTTTCTAATGTTCATCATCACTCTGGTTATCTAAGAAAACTTTGAATCTTGACGGGGTGTTAACCTATCGGTAGGTTTTTATTTGTTTTTTCTGTCTCTTGGGCTTAGCACCTTGAAACCACCCAAAAAATATATTGATAACAAAAATATGTTAAAATTATAGATGAACTGCTAAAGTATATTATATGACAAATAGTTTTCCACTTGTACTATTTAAATTATTACATTCACATGCTGGTTTGAATTAAGAGTCAAATTTGTATATGTCAATATGGTTAATCAAATTCCATAATTTAAATATGTCTTAATATTTTTTAATACACACATATATTTAAAGGAAAATGTTAACTTAGGGCTCTTGTTAAAAAATCAAATATACTAATAACATTTTTAGAACTTGTCTAGTCAACTATTTAAAAGTCTAAACAAAATGCTTTTTTCAATACAAAATGTTCCCTTCTTTTTTTCATTCCTTAGCCTGACCCATATTTAAATTGTGAAATTTAATTAGATGTAAATTTGTTAAACTATTTTACAATGTAGAATCACTTTATCAGATGAATTTGAAACTGCATGTGTACTTGGGTAAATTTTGCTGGTTGGTATGCTAATATCATGAAATACATCAAATAAAAAGAATAATCACAAAAAAAGACAAAGGAAAATATAATTAGTTTTACCTATAATTTCTCAAAGTCTTATATTTTTGTCATATTCTTAGAAGGCCAAAATAAGAAAGGACCATAAATGTGTATGATATCATGGTCAACTTTATTTTCCACCCATTCTTGTTAACTTCCATGACAAATTCCTTTTTGACTGGTCATCTCTAATGTCTCAGCCTTTACAACAGAGACCATTCCATTCCAACACAACATCCTCTCCCACTATGTTGAAGGATCCGAGGTCACTAAGTAATGCTCTGAATGTGTCTGTGCCCTAAATTATACACTGATTATTGGGAGTTCTAGATCCGAGAAATCCCTTACTTTCATGCAAAAAAAAATTCACTTGTAATAGAAAAGAAGAGAGAAACTGAAAAGAGGATATGGCCTTCTACACATAAAGGCAAAAGCCATATTCAAGCTTTGCTTTATTATTTTAAATTTTTGTTTTCTCTCTTTCCTAAAGACTGCAAAAGCTTCATTGTGTGGAAACTTTGTCTCCATGCCAATCTCATATGCCACTATCTCACTTCTTGCCTCAAAAGTTTGAGGTGTTATGGGCCATCCATCTTCTAACTAGGGTTAGAAAAGAACATGATCAATAATATTTCAAAGAAAAGAGGAAAAGATGTATTGCCTTTGAAAAGGATCAACATTTTGAATGCTTTAGAGCGTTAATATGACCCCTAAAAAGAATACAATTAGTGGGGTCATGCTTTTGATCAAATTCTCTTTATCTTTACCTTTTTTCGATTGTAATGATTTTTAGATCAAGTTTGTAAGATTTTAAAGTGTCCACAACGACTGATGCACAATATCTTGGTTTTTAAAGAACCTTTTGGCCGTTGGGATGTGTATGTGTAGTACAATGTACAATCATCATATCTTAAATTCTAAATTATTGATAAGATAAATATACAATTTTGAATGGTGATGTTGTAGTTAACATTTTTTTTTTTTTACTAAAATAGATATATTCATTCAAATTTGTAGGATAAATTGAAAGCAACACAAATATAAATGATGCTCCTTCAAAAAAAAAATATAAATGATGCGTTTAATTCCCTCAAAAGTAAGAACAAGTTTGAATGAGAGAGTTTTTCGAGTTAATGTAATTTTAGACGATAATTCAAGCTTTTTTGTGTAAATTTTATTTTTTTGATAATAAATTAGAGAATTTAAAAATGAAGATATTTTATAAAATATTTTTCATAGACAAATTTGGCAAATTTCAAAAACTATCTAAACAAATAATAATTTAAAATTTCTTTTTTCTTGGATAAAATGTGAATCTCAAATTGATTTTTATAATTCGTTCAATATGCAAATTGGATCCTATATGCTTTAAAAATTTACATATTAGACCCTATTTATTTTTTGAATTTTAGAAATTATTCCGTATATATTAAAAACCGAAATTGATCCCTATAAATTTTTAAAATTGCAAATTGGTCCACACAAAGTTTAAAAATATTACAATCGGTCCTCAAATTTTAAGTTTTGTAAATTGGTCTCTATTTGTCATATTTTGAAACTGTTTTATCAGCTTTTTGAAATTTCAAATTTGACCGAAATGTTTTAAATAAAATCCTCATTTTTTTTTATCACTTTTCATTATATATTTATATATACTTTTATTCCAAACTTTTACAATTCATAAAAATAGCGCAACAAATTTTAAAAATGATATTTTTTATTACTCTATCTTAAACAAAAAACTTAGAAATGATGAGAATTCAATTGAAGCATTTGAGTTATCTAAATTTTTTAATTACACAAACATTTGATTCCTTTCCCCATCTTTTGGTTTCACCTTCATGTATCCTAATTCCAAACCTATAAGCTTATCCAGCCACACCCATTGTGCTAGCCAATAATGAATCCTTCTAAATTATAGATATACTAAGTAATTAATAATAAGCACTATACATGATTTGCTTCATGAGAATTCCTTGTTCTAGCACGTTCTTGGTAATTTACAATATTTTAAATTTTATGAAACAGAAATGGCAGACTATAGTGGACTACATGCTTCATAAAAACAACATTTGATCATAAATATATTTTTTATTCAATTTTCACTTGGTTGATCCTATAAAGATTTTAGTCCAGAAAAGTTTCTTTCTGCTGTCGGCTTGTGGAGATTAATTCAATCCTTTGTCCCTCCTTAGCAAAGCAATCTTATATCTATATTAGTTAATCATATAAAATAGCACTACTAATGGCAAGTAGAAAATCAAGGAGACTCTCACCTATAGTTTAATTTAGAATGATGTGTATTTGATTTTTTATTTTATTTCATGTCCTATCGTAGTATACATATTAATATGGACAAACTAAAGGTGTATGAAAACGATTTTTGCATGTTTAAAAACTATAAGTGTAAGATTTGCTATTTAACAAAGGAAACTAAATTGTAATCTTGATCAATGGGTACTGTGCTCGAGGACTTACTTGTCTTGTCTTAATTAATGGAGTGTGTGACTGTGTGAGTTAGTGGTGACAATAGTTTGCAACGTTATCACTTTTTTGTTAATATAGAACAATTAAAAGTGATATGGTGGCTTGCATGAGAATCGATATATAATAACAACCCAAATATATTCTGGCTGCCATTTTTTGAGAAATGAAATAAAATTTAATTGTAAAATTTTGTTTGTATGCATATAGGATGTTTTGCCGTTTACATATTTTATATTCGAGAAATTTTTGTATGGTCTTGCCCTTAACACGTGATCCACCAGTCCAATCAAATAATTTCAATTAATTAATAAAATAAATAATTGAAATACAAACATGTTTATTAAAAATAAAAAATGAAATAGAACACGTTCTATTAAAATTGGGAAACGGTTTTCTTCCCTTGCAATCCTAGTTCCTAAGGTGCACTTCTCTTGCCCATTGAAATGAAATTATTTGATTGGTCAGACTTAAGGATCACGTGTTAAGGGTAAGACTATGCAAGAATTTTTCTTTATATTCTCGTTTTATTTAAGATGATTGATTAATCATTAATGTGTGTGAAAAGATCTTATCTATCTTAGACCGAGACATCATTCTTTTACTTTAAATTTTTCTCAAAATTAATGAGTATGAATGTTATTCAATATTCCTTACTAAAACTTTCCTTACAAAAATAAACATGAAGTTAAACCTTCTGGTGATGTATTAGTTAAATTGGGATGTAATTTTGGTGATGTTTGGAAGGTTTATGAGACATGTCTGGTTAAGTTTATTGAGTTGCTTAGTGCTTATATATATTAGTTGAGTTGAAATCCTCTCAATTTAATGAAACATGTCATTAGAAAAGAGATAGACTCATTGAATATATAACCAATGAGTTTATATCTCTTCAAATGACACTTTTTAGTTTTTACTAAATTGAGAACATTTTAACTCATAGTTGATCATATTTTATTCCCAGAAAAACTTTATATGCTTCATGTACGTCTAAGTTAATAATCTGAGGATTTGTCTCCATGAGCTTAATTTAGATGGTTGAGACACTGTATAATACATGCAGGAGTCGGAGTTCGAACCTCATACACCTCACTTTCACTTTAAGAGGTGAATTTCTACTCACTAAGATACTTGATAAAAGATAATAAAGTCATATGACAATAGGAAAAGATCTTGATTGAAGTATACGTTGAATTTCTAAAACATTCAAAGTATTGAAACCACTCAAGTTTTGGTTTTGAAATCTAACAATTAACTAACACCTCTTTGAAAAAATAACTAATATTTTGGGAGGGAAAGAGTAACGATGAAGTAAATAGTTTCAATCTATTATTGATTGATTGATGATGCTATTTTTTATCATTGAGAGTCGGTTAAGATTGGTGACCTTGAAAACATTGAAAAGAAAAGTAACTATCTTTTCAAAAGGCCCTAGGTTTCTTGTAAGTTAGGGAAAGCACATAGATTTAGATTAGTTCACACATTTTTGTTTTTGCTAAAGAAAGGTCAATTTAATTTTTGTCCCCTTCTTTGCATCTTTTAGAGCATGAAGAATCAACTTATACACATCTTTAAGCTTTTGACACTTTGTTTAGCAATACTTGGTTGATCACTTGAGTTTCGTTAACTTTTGTTTTACCTAGCTACTTTCAAGAGAAAGGAAAATAAAAAAAGAAAAAGAAAAGAGAATAACGAACGAGTTCTTTAATTTTATGATATATATATATATATATATATATATATATAT
>Ga0209282_1001419_pt1 | contig 13149 bp, 8 predicted proteins | sample Mtrugardesep15_FD_187529 | JGI IMG/M metagenome (GOLD analysis project Ga0209282, IMG submission 187529) | Root nodule microbial communities of legume samples collected from California, USA - M. trunc garden sep15 (SPAdes) (version 2) | ecosystem: Host-associated > Plants > Roots > Nodule...
ATTATATTGACAATGCTATACACAGATTGTTCCATTCATGAAATTTCACAAAGCTACCATTTTTTTGTGTGTATAAAAACAATAAAAATTCTTGTTGATTTGATGAAAAATAGGATGAGACAAAGATTTGACTTGCCAATCAGAAATTGTGGTGATGGATTCATGATGTAAACTTTTGTGACATTCATTATTTATGTGCTATATAATGTCTTTAAATTGAATTCGGATGAATTAAGGTAACTGTAATCAATTGATTGTGCATGAGCCTGAAATTACATATTTTCTATATTGAATTTTATTGAACTAACAATAACTGTGATCATGTATGAGCCTGAAAATTTTGTGTGGTTATTTGTGTGTAGGCTGGGCTAATTTTAGGACCAGCAGTGCCAATATTTTTGGACCTCAAGAGGAATTTGTTTCCTTATGGGAGTCAAGATACACTTGCAACCATTACAGGACTTGGTTATGTATTGCTTCTGTTCGAAACAGGCGTGAAAATGGATTTCACATTGATCAGAAGGACAGGAATAAAAGGATGGACGATTTCGCTTTTGGGATTAGTAACCCCTATGCTCATTGGTTTCTGTTTCTTTGACTGGGATCCAATACATATACATGTTTCAAACGAAGAGTACACTGAAAGAGGTATAATACTGGTAGGACACAATACAACTTCATTTGCAGTGATTGTGTCTCTCTTAAAGGATCTTAAACTGCTAAACTCTGAACTTGGAAGATTAGCATTATCTGTTGCTTTGGTTGGTGAGATATTGAGTAACATTTTTATAACTGTTACCGCAACTCTGCTGGATCCGGATCATTATATTTCACCTGTCCTGAGGTTGGGATGTTTATTTGCCATCACTGTCTTCATATTATTAATCTATCGTCCTGCGATGTTTTGGATTGTTGAACATACTCCTGAAGGAAAAGAAGTTAAGGATATTTACGTCAACGTTGTTATTGGGACTCTCTTTTGTTTGTGTTGGTTATCAGGAGAATTAGAAAAGGGTCCTGTTTTTTTACCTTTCATTTTGGGATTGGCTACACCTGAAGGACCTCCATTAGGATCTACATTGATTAAAAGGGTTCATTTGTTAGGCATTAAATTGTTTTTGCCAATTAACATGACTACAAGCACAGTGAAGGTAGAATATGGATTTTGGAGATCATCATATTCAGGATCAACACTTGAGACTGCTTTGTTTGTTTTATTTACGGGCTATTTTGTAAAAATGTTAGCATGCTTTCTATCTTCACTCGTTTTCAACATGCCTTTAAAGGATGGTATCTCCCTTGCCCTACTTTTGAACTGCAAAGGTGTTGTGGAAGTAAACAAGTACTGTACCGCATTGGATAGAAATGTAAGTACTAAAATCTCTCCCCTTCATCACACACATTTTCTAGCGAAAAAAATTTAATTAACCGTAGAAATTAAAGACCTCGTGTATGCTTTTATTTTTAATTTTTTGTTCTTGATCAAATATACTTATGAATGCAGGATATCGGTCCGAAAACATATGGCGTGGTTATATTCATAATCATGGTTTCAATTTGCACGACTCACTTGTTGGTAAAACGTTTGTATGATCCTGCAAGGAAATATGCTGGTTACCAAAAGAGGAACATATTCAGTTTGAAACCCAACTCAGAACTGAAGATACTAGTTTGCATTCATAAACCACACCACATAACTCCTATGACTCAAGTAATTGATCTATGTGACCCTATATTAGAATATCCCGTCACCGTAGATGCCTTGCATTTAATCGAGTTAGCCGGAAGGGCTTCACCTATTTTCATTTCTCACAAAAGGAAGAAAGTTGTTTCTTTAAACTTGCATGACTCATACTCTGATCATGTTGTTTTAAGTCTCAAACTATACGAGAGTGATAAACAAGGCGCAGCAATAGTAAACCCTTATACTGCTATATCTCCACTTAACTTAATGCATGAAGATGTTTGTCACCTAGCATTGGACAAAGTTTCATCAATTATAATTCTTCCTTTTCATAGAAAATGGTCAAGTGATGGAAATCTTGAATATGATGACAAGAACATAAGGTCTTTAAACCGAAAAATCTTGGAAAAATCTCCATGCTCGGTTGGAATCTTAGTGACTCGCGTTGTTCATCAAACAGATTCATTGCTCCGATTAGCCTTGGTATTTTTGGGTGGAAGAGATGATAGAGAAGCTTTATATTTGGCGAAGCGAGCAGCAAGGGTCTCGAGTGTTGAGCTAGTGATATATCACATTGTACACAAGAACACAAGTGAAAAGGACAAAGAGTGTATGGATGCAGTGCTTGATAAAGCAGTGTTAAAAGATGCTTATGAAGAACATTCTAGAATGGAAAATGCAACATTTAGAGAAATAACAGTGGAGGATGGATCACAAACTCTTGATGTTCTTCGTGGAATGGTTGAAGAACATGATTTTATTATAGTTGGGAGAAGACATGGCGTCAACTCTCGTCAGACATATGGGCTTCAACATTGGAGTGAGTTTCCTGAGTTGGGTCCTGTTGGAGATTATTTGGCTTCCTCGGATCTTGGTTGCACAGCATCAATTTTAGTGGTGCAGCAACAACAACAAATATGTACATAGCTGTAGATATCTTGGTTAATTACATGAGAAGAAGAAGAAGAAAATAAAGAACTCAGAGTTTACGCTACTTTTTTTTTTTCCTGTGTAATTCCTCTGATTTTTATGGTGTTATTTAAATCAAATATATTCCCAATTTTCCTTGGTTGTTTGTTAGATACTCCATGTTTCGCTATATCGTCTTTGCATATTTTCATTTCTCTTCTAATCACACATACGTATATTCTCATTTTAGGTCATTTGGCATGTGTCATATGATCTGAAGTGATCATGGATGATGGTCGGGGGAAACAGTGTTCCTACTTGTTGAAGAGATAAATGCAAACACTGTGACACTCAAGTTAGTAAGAGAGCAAAAGTGGGAGATGTTTTAGGTGTAAAGATCGTGTGCGAAGAGTAAAACTGAAAGTGAAAAGAGTTGCTTTTGGCTTTTGGGCCTTGTACTATCTAATAGTTGAACACTTAGTAAAATTGACTGGTTGTTACTTTTTTCACTCTACTCTCTTCTCATGCACCCTCCAAACTTCCAAAAATACCCTCGTTTGGATTATATAATCCAAACGGCTTGTTATTGTTTTTCAGATTATGAAATCCGAAAAGTGTTTAATAAGTTTTGGATTTTAACCCCTTATTTGAAAATCTGGTTAAACACGCTTCAGATTTTATAATCCAAAAAACACTAAAAAGTCGTTCGGATTATATTTTCCAAACATATGTATTTTTGAAATTTTAGAGTATGCACGAGAGGAGAGTAAGGTGAAAAAAGTAACAACCAAATTTATTTGCTAAGTTTCATTATTATAAGTGTCTCGTTATAGTTGTTTATAAATCTTATTGAAATGATTAGTTGTGTTGTTTATAATAATAAAATGAGCTTTATTTTATTAAAATACAGTAATAAATATTTTTTTTAAGAAGCTAAACTAGTCCACCACAATTGACATGAAAGAGAATCGAACTTGAGATTTTGAGAATATCACCTTAAGGTATCAAACCAACACCACCAAATCAATCAAAATGAGTTCTTATTACTAGTAGTTAGGTGGATTGATATACACTAAATAAGAGTATATTATTGAGAAGAAAAAAACTATAATTAACACTTTATCCTTGGCTACTGACTTTCCACCATTCCTTGAGGGAAAGTAATAGTTGTGCGGATTGGTTAACAAAATACGGAACAAGATTGGAGGGTGACTCGATCGCTTGGAGACAATATCCAACTCCTCTTTTGACTACTCTTATTGCTGACTTCATGGGGACAACTTTCCTCCAAGTTTAACTTGTTTTATTATTTTTTTTGTAGTTTTTTGTTTTTCTTGCTTTCCCATACATCAAAAATCTCAAGTACAATTTATATGGTAAAATGTTGCAATAACATTTTATATATTGTGTTTGGGATTGAAACTACAATTTTTCATTTTTCAGAATTTAGTGTGTGGATTTTGTCGTTAGGCTATTTGAAACCTATAAGAAAATAGACAAAATAATGGGTAAACAACTATTTTGGTCCTTAAATGTATGAAACACTACCATTAGAGTCTATAAATGACTCGAAATTGCAAACATATCTCTCAAGTCTATTTAGTTGGCGATTTTATTCCTTGGATCTGTCTTTTTCTTTTGTTAGTCAATTAGTCATAGAATTACAAACAAAAGAGATATTTGATAATGTATTTATAAATTTTGATGTATTCAAGGATTATACTAACAACGTCTAACACATTTAGAAACCAAATATTGCGAGACAAGTAAATGTTACATAATATGATAACGAGGGAGCAACAACTTGTGTAAACAATTTGCTGCTGAGCAGCAATTCAAAATTTTAGTTGTATGAATATTAGTAGACAACTTGGTGGACCGAGTATAGAATTCAAATATTTTTGTGATGACGACATAACCATCAAGACAAGAGCAAATCAGTAACGTTTTTCTACTATGTTGTATGTCCCATACTCACGAGGTTAGTGGAGAAATAATAAAGGAGAGTATCTTTCCTTCCCTATACCCACAGCCTGCAACTTATTTAAGATTCTTGTCCCTCTAGTAGTAACTAGTAATATTTTGAGCAAATGATATGCGGTTTTAATTCAATTTCTTGCATTCAATTCTGGCTCAGTTTTACACATGCATGATGTAAATACAATTACATTCTTGTGGACCCAATCTAAATAGTATATACTACCCAATCTAACATATACTATGGTACGTATTTTAATAGTTTCCCGTTGCACTTACACATGAAAAAGAGAAAGAAAACATTGTTTGGCTTCTTCTAATTTAAAAGTACTATTTCAATTGATAGAATTGAAACTTGAAAGTTGAAACCATATGAGAAGTAACCGCCCAAAAATACAAGAAATAGATTAGTGTACCATATTGTGGCCATAGTGAGAGATAGTGTAAGGTGTTATAGTTTGGATTGGGAAGTAACTGCGGTGGCCAGAAAAGGTTCACGAGATACTTGAGACTATTTATATTTTACTAGTACTGGTACTGTATTGAGCTTTCCTAAATCCTAATATTGTTCTGTACTTAAGAAATAGTGAAGGTTTTTTAATGGCAATATCACAATTATTGTATCTTAAGCTCTTCCATTTTAGTCCCATTTCATTTAATATTCAAACTAATCTAAACAGAAGTTTAGTTAAAACTATTGAAAACCAATCACAACCAATTTTTATTAAAATTTTGATATTTTCTTAAAGCAAACTAAGGGTGGAAACAGGTCAGACCGACTGATAGAAGTCTATACTCTAGTCTACATCAAGTTTAGCTCAAACACAACTTTGTTTAGAAATCTATTGAGCTAAAATTAAAGTCAAAACTACATGTCACATAAAAAGAAAGTCTTTTAGACTTATTAGAGTGTGTTCGAATGAGGTAATTAGAAATTTGAGAGAATTTAGAGTTTTAGACAATGCAAATGAATCAATTGAATTGCTTTCATTTCCATATACTTTTGCTTGGATAGAAAGCTCATTGTTAACATTTTCGGGCAACTTTTTTAAAAAAATAGGAAATTTTGAAAATTGAAAAATAAGACCACCAATTTACAAATTTTAAAATTTTGGAGTTCTCAAATTTGTAATTTTAAAAAAATGGGGCCAATTTATAACTTTTTCAAAATATATTGGGACCTATTTGAAAATTTTGAAAAATATGGAGACCACCTTGGAAATTTTGAAAAAATATAAGAAGAAAAAAAATCGAAATTCCTAGCTTTTATGTGTGATTTGAAATTCTCTATTTATTTTTACTACGAAATTCTTTGAATTTAACATTGACAAAATATTTCACAAACTTCAATCATTTTAAAAATTCTCCAAATTAATCATCCAAACAACAAAGTTTACGTGGAAGGATTTGAATTTCCTCAAAAAATCACATTACCTCAAGACATTCGCTCATCTAAATGAATTCGATCATTTTAGTGTGTATTTAGGTAAAGTAATTGGAAATCAAATAATTTAGCATTTAAGGCAATTCAAATAATTCAATTGTATTACCTTGGTTTTTAAATATTTTTGTTTGGAGAGAGTAATAAAAAATTTCATTGCTAACTTTTTTGGGCTATTTTTATAAAATTTTAAAAAAATTCTATCAAATTTGATAATTGAAAAATGGGGACCAATTTGAAAATTTAAAAATTTTGACGCCAATTTGCGACATATAGAAATTTTGAGGATTTGGTTTGAAATTTTAAAAAATTTATTGGGATCAATTTAAATTGTTTTAAAAATATGGGGACCAAAATGCAAAATTTGAAAAAATATAATAAATGAATAAATTTGAAATTCCTAACCCTCATGCAAAAAAAACATGAATTAAATATGAATTTTTATATTTATGGTGGTTAAAAATTCATATTTAATTCATGTTTTGTTAAAAAGTTTTAATCTTTTTTTGGAGAGATTTTTACAATATTCTACATATTTATGCACAATTTCATTAAAAATAATACATGAGTTGACTTATAAATAAGGTTCAAAAATGGTGATTGAAAATTTTATATGAACTAAAAGTCGAAGGAAAATTTTAGAAGGATTAAAACGAAAATTTATATATTTATAGGGATCAAAAATATATTTAACCCTTTAATTAAAACAATGAAAAATATTGTACCAAAAAAAAAAGGAAAATAATGTTACTCATATTGAACCAACATCAATCAATTTAGCGTCTTAATTGATACTATTTTTAAATAGTATCGTTGATATTTGTTGAAATTTCTAATAATTTTAAGTACTGGTCTACGACAGACCACTTATAAAGATGATCCACCTTTTTTTTTTTTGAAGGAATGAAGATGATCCACCTTAAAACTCATCTTTAAATTAAATTAAATCCACCTATTTACGTGAATTTCAAATAATTATGTTAAAGTGTATAAATTTCAACAACTTAAAAAGAATATGTTAATAAATGTGTTAGTGGCATTTTCCTTCCTCTATATATGACTTAACGTGAGAGAAAAGTTATATAAAGGGTGTAAAATGAAAAACAAACGTGCATAGACAGGAGCAGAAACAGAAAAACTCACAATGGGAAAGGGTGGTTGTACAACTACAAGCAATGGTCATCCCACTTATCACATGGCTTTGCAGCCAGCCAGCCCTATTTGATGAAACGGTGTTTGGTTTGGTTAGTGGTTAGTTAGTGTGTAACGTTCCATGCATGGTTATGCCAATTATCATACCTCTCTCCAAAACCGCAGTCTCAAACCCCTTCAAAACTAAGAATCTTGCTCTTTATCCAAACGGTTTTGTTCATTCTCAAATGAAATGACCAAAATGCTCTTACGTGACTTAAGCCACGCTAGTGTTAATTTAAAAAAAATCAGCGTGAGTTAACTCATGTTGTCTTTTGTACTAGCGTGAGTTAACTCACGCTGGCACCAGAACAGACAGGCAGTAGCAGCTGCCTCTGCCTTATTCTACGTAAAGAATAAATCAATTATACTTAAATAGTAAAATATCGTTATACTTACTGTTTTATCGTTCCAAAGCTTGAATGCCACGTGTTTACCGAAGTTCGGTAAAAGTGACAACTCGTAAGGCCCCCTGGAAAGCCCCCATCCTCGTCCTCTATAACAACGTCTGCATGCTGCTGCTCAGGATGCTGCTGCTGAGGAGGCTCACCGTGATGCTGCTCAGGAGCATCGACATACTGGGGCTGAGGAGGCTGCTTAGGCTGACACCCCTCGTGAAACTGAGCATCATACCCCCGGTGATACTCATACCCCTCTTGATACTGATAACCTGGATGAAATCCAGGCTGCTCTTGATATAGCTGCGCCTGATAATGCGGGTCGTACTGGTACTGTGTCGGGTCCATCGTCTGGGATGGACTTGTCTGTGACGTTGATCCCCCCGCAGTATCAACAATACTAAGTCCCGTGCCCCCCACTCTCCGTTGACCTCGACTAGGAGGAGGGCGTAGTGCATCCTTCTCCCTACGTGCACTACCTATAGGGGCACGCCTCTCTGCCCTAAAACTGTCATTTCTCTCCTGCTCAGACATATCTGCACAAAAAGCAAAAAATTTGTACTCATTAACACTATAATGTCGACAATGTCATTTGAATCCATAAACTACCACATTGCAGCCAAATTAACTATAATCAACATTAACAAACATAATTCTAACTAATTACATCATTCACAATCCAAAAAAATAAAAAATATCAATGAGACATTTCACCAAACACGTAGTGTGCAACTTTCAAACAACTATGTAATTTAATAATTTCTAAACCCTGATTTACCACATTGTACCCTAAAGAACATCTAAACAACAATTCCTAAGTTAATTCGTCACTAACAATCATCAAAACTAACATGCAAGCAAAATTTTAAAAACTCTAAAAATGTTTAATTTCTACAAAAATTCGAAAATTTAAACCAAATCAATGCAAAGAATTAGGATAATAATCACTTACTTGATGTTGTGGACGAAATTTGGCTTGAATGACGCAAGAATGGTGAAATTCAGAATTGGGGGTGAAATTTTCGTTTTTTGAAAAGTTGGGAAATGAGGGTTCTGTGTTGTTGTTGTGCTGATAAATGACTTAACACACGCTGCGTGACTTAAGTCACGCTACTCTTATAACTAACGTATGTTAACTCACGTGACGCGAGTTAACTTACCTAAGGTTAAAAATGAAATTTCACTTGAAAATGAGCGAAACCATTTAAATAAAGAGTAGCATTTCAAACCTAATACCACTACTCTACTAGTTAAGAAAAGTGGAAAACTTCAAAGAAAAAACGAGTGTTGTAGTGTATCAAATTAACAAAGTAACTTAAGTGAAATAGCGTGTGTACCGAAAACAATATTTAGGAATGATTGTGTGCGTTTCTTATTCCATTCATCATGGCTTTTCCATTCATCATGGCTTTGCAGTTTCATATGGGGAAGCGGTGCTTGGTTGGTTGCTTTGTAACGTTCAACCTCATGTTATGTTATGTGCTCTTCTCAAAAACTGCATTCTAAACCATCATCACTCCAAAAAATTTGAGCTGTGTTTTTTTTTATACACGTATTTTCCATAAAAAATTCTATGAAACACAATCAACAAAACAATAGTTAATGGCGTTCAAAATTTTAATTAACTTTAGATGATTGTTAATTTCTTCCTTATATGCTCAAATATCTCAATACTCAAAATACATTGGTTGAAAAAAGCTTGTTTAAAAAGTCACATTTTAAGGAAAACCCACTAGTAATCACCTTAATTTTACAAAAAAAATATTATGAATACACTATTTCCAATACTCTTTCAAACAATTACTTTTTTATTAAATGAAATGAATTATGTATAAAGTGACGATATCTATATAAATTTTATAAAATAACAAAATGAACGTTAGAAAGCATTGAAAATGGAGTATTCTTAAAGTTTCACATCTATAAATGAATGATTAATAAGTTGCAATATTTACTAATCATCTACTTAACATAGTCCATGAAATTTGTAGCTTAAAATATGATTTCCCCTCTTTTTAGGCAAAAACAGAAAAGGGAATGCCCTTTTCCTTCTGCAACGTCCTTCTTCTTCATTTAACTCCTCTCTCTGTCTTCTCACCTCTTAACCCCAACCACTTGGCCCCTCAAATCTTCCTCCATTTCTCCTAAAAAAACCCATTACAAAAACAAACAAAAAAACTCACAACCTTTTTTTTATCAGAATCAAAAACAAAAAATCCATGATGTCCAGAATGAACAGCAACAACAATAACAATGGTTGGTTGGAAGAAAGAGAAGACGAAAACAACACTACAAACCCAAACACTCCTTCATCTGCTTTCATCCATCAACAAGATTTCTCTTCTTTCATCAAACCCATGCTTGGTGAAATCGATGAAGATGATGAAGAATGGTACATCAGAGACATGTCTTTTTCTTCTTCCCCTAACTTAGACAATGTTTTACTTCACAGTCACACCATCAACGATTCCGTTTCTTCTTCTTGTTCACCTTCTTCCTCCGTTTTCAACACCCTTCTTCATCCTGAACCAACACCTTCCAATTCCAACCATCTTCAGTATTTTCTTCCTCCTCAAAATCACAAACCCATTAACCCTTTTGACCTTGGTTTTCTTGATCATCAAGCTTCAACAATGGCTGTTTCTTCTTTCATGGGTAGTTTCGTTGATTTCGCTTCGAAAACTCCATTAACAGCTGCTGCTACTACTCAGTTGAGCTTGCCCCATTTACCTCAAATCAACAATGCCTTCATGGGGTTTCAGAACTCTCAAGAGGGTTCTGGAAAGTCACTGTTTTTGAGACCACTTGATTCTTTGCCTTCTTCTGGAACACAACCTACTCTGTTTCAGAAAAGAGCAGCACTGAGAAAAAACATGGGCAAGTGTGAGATTGGTGAAGGGAGTGATAAGAAAAGGAAGTTCAGTGGTGGAGATGAAATCAATGATTTGAGTTTTGATGGGTCTGGTTTGAACTATGATTCTGATGATTTGACTGAGAGTAATGGAAAAAATATTGGAAATTGTTCCAATGGTAATAGCACTGTTACTGGTCAGAAAGGGAAGAAGAAAGGAATGCCTGCTAAGAATTTGATGGCCGAACGTCGCCGGAGAAAGAAGCTCAATGATAGACTCTATATGCTGAGGTCCGTTGTTCCAAAGATTAGCAAAGTAAGAGTTTTAATTTTTCAAAGCCTCTTTAATGTCAATATTTCAAGTTCTTAAAGTGTTTAGAGAGTTTCATTTTCCTTTTTGATTAATGCTTATGTTAGTTACTACTTCATGATTCTTAAATAATTTGATCTGAGTCATTGTTAGGGTAATAAGGATTAAGGATTACTTATGGTAATTAGCTAATTAAGATTGATAATATGTCTTAATTGTGTTGTTTAGTTGCTGTGATTGGTGGTGGATCTGAGGATTGTGTGACATGTTTTTTGGTTTGATAGATGGATAGGGCTTCAATTCTTGGGGATGCAATTGAGTATCTGAAGGAACTTCTGCAAAGGATCAATGACCTTCATAATGAATTGGAATCAACTCCTGCTGGATCTTCACTAACACCTGCTTCAAGCTTCCATCCTTTGACACCGACACCATCTTCGTTGCCGGGCCGTATCAAAGAAGAACTATGCCCCAGCTCATTGCCAAGCCCCAATGGCCAACCTGCCAGGGTAATGTTGTTTCTTTGTCCAATGCTGGAACTTGTCCTTTTGCTTAGATATTTGCTCAAAATCATATTGTTTTCTTACTTTGTATTCCTAAAACTAGAAATAGTGGTGTGTATATTGACATTTGACAGCTAGCAAATTTGCTTGTGGATATGGGGGTTGTGTGCAATCACAACCTCTGTGACTGTATGCAACCAGCTACATTTGAATTGTACAATCAAGATTAGACTGTCTAGATTTCAAGTTCAGTATTTTAAATTTAAAAATCAAAATCTACATTAAAATATGGACAGTCCAATCTTGATCGTGCGGTCCAGATGTGGCTAAGTGTGTGTACTCACAATGCACACAATCAAAATCCTTTATTTGTGTGCTTTAAAGTTGAACTGAACTTCTGCTTGTTTTGTGGTGGAAATGGAATGAGTAGTCTATCTTATAATTCTTATTTGCTATGCCTAAAACTTATCAACCTTGCATTGCCACTAGGCTCATATACACAGTTGAGCATTTTGGTTGTCATTAGAATGATTTAATAGAAAGTTTGCTTGATTCATTGTGCAATTGTTATTTTCATTTGTTGTATAGGTTGAGGTTCGGTTGCGGGAAGGAAGGGCTGTAAACATCCACATGTTTTGTACCCGCAAACCTGGCCTGTTGCTCTCAACGATGAGGGCTTTGGATAACCTTGGATTAGACATTCAGCAAGCTGTTATAAGTTGTTTCAATGGATTTGCTATGGATATTTTCAGAGCTGAGGTAAAAAAACAAACGCATTCATTTAACTTCGTATCTTGCTAACAATAGAACATTCAATACTTTCTGCATTTGATAATCGAAAGAATTTACAACAATTCATTACAAAATAACTACAATTAGACATTCAGCAAACTGTTATAAGTTGTTTATTTATTGTGATTGAGGTGTAAAGGCTAAACCTCCTTTCTTTTACAGCAATGCAAAGAAGGTCAAGATGTCCATCCAGAGCAAATCAAAGCAGTACTCTTGGATTCAGCTGGCTTCAATGGCATGATCTAATTAGTCTTGGCAACAAACAAACTAGTAGTACTTTCCATTTCAAACAGTCAATTTAGCAAGTTTTATTATATCAGTTATTTTTACTTTTTAATGATTACAATTCAAGTGTATGATATTGGCTCTGGTGACTTCAGTTTAAGTTGAATTTGGAAGAAATTTTTCAGATAAATGAATTTTCTCTCTTTTAAAAGTAGTTACACATTAGTTGGCACCTTCTACAAGTTTGATGTGAAACTTGTTTTTTCTACGTCCAACTGATTATCCTCTTTATACTCCTTTCAGATAAAACACAGTTTTGAAGTGACTTGCTATTTGTGTTTTATTCCTCCAATTTAAACGTGGCTATCACAAATTTATTACATATATTATCTTCCCTTTTGAAGCAAAAAGTAGTTGGAAAAAAGAAGAGAAGCGTATGCCATATAATGAATGCATCTGCAGCAAAATTGGCAATATTAAAGGTATAGGCTAACACACAATGTCCACATTTTGATCTAATTTCCAAATAGTGAATGAAAATCAAGGTTACTAATAACGTGCACGCATTACCTTTGGTCCTGTATATTTTGGTCCCATATACGAAAATAAAAAACTTTTGGAGATATTTGTGGTCTTAAATATAAGATAAGATACAATTTGTTAGTGTTTATGTACCAAGCAAAAAGTAAAAACATTGAATAACAAGATTATTTTAGAAATAAACTTTCAAAACTATCGTATTAAGTGATTCTCCTTGGTCTCAACTCAATGATTTATACTTTTTCTTCTTATATATAGGACTAGTGGGAGTAGAGTATTATTTGCAGTGTTAGAAAAAGAAAGAAAAATAGAGTACTATTTGTAGACT
>Ga0209282_1001420_pt1 | contig 13143 bp, 9 predicted proteins | sample Mtrugardesep15_FD_187529 | JGI IMG/M metagenome (GOLD analysis project Ga0209282, IMG submission 187529) | Root nodule microbial communities of legume samples collected from California, USA - M. trunc garden sep15 (SPAdes) (version 2) | ecosystem: Host-associated > Plants > Roots > Nodule...
AAAAATAAAATGATGCTAGTTTGATAAAAAAAAAAAACGGAACTGACAATAGATATCAACACCTAACTCACTTCATATTTCAAAATTCAAATTATCATCAAAACAATCACAACCTTTACACGACTCTACTTATTCAGCATCATCTAAAAAACAATCACAACCTCTACAAAGATAAAAAATGGAAAAATAAAATAAAAACACACAATCTCTATTTCAATAACTGTTTCTAGCTACACTAAGTCTTCAAAACTAAAACCCTCACTCATGGATCTCATTTCCACACTCTAAAATCCTATAACTACTTTAAAAATCTAAAAAGTGAAAAATCTAACAAATCAGTTTATGAACAAATTAGTAATCGAAAACCGCAATTAAACAAACTTTAATTACATCAGCTAAACAGAGATGAAAAATCGAAAATCTCACAAGCACTAAAACGAGTGAAGAATCTAATTAGGCAGATTATGAACAAATTAGCAATCCAAAACCGCAATTAAAGCTTAATCACATCAAATAGAATAAAAAATTCGAAAATTAACAGGAAAAATTAAGCGAAAAATGAAAAAACCCTGAAAATTGAAGAACGGTGGAGAGAGTGAGAAATGACCTTTGTGGAGCTTGATGAGAAGCTTCTTAGCAGGTTGAGGAGGAGTAGCTTTCTTCCGAGCGAGATTAGCAGCCATATTAGAGGCGGCGCCGCCGCGAGGAAGGTCGGTAGGTTTGAGATCGTCATCCATAGAAGAGTCGAAAACGACGTCGTCGAAGGTTGAAGAAGATTTAGCTTTTTTCATAGAGGTTGAAGAAGGAGAAGATGAAGATGAAGTAGCGCCGCTAGAACGTTTTGTAGGGAGAGACATGAAATGAATGAAACTCTCCACTCTCTATCTCTCTCTCTCATTCAACATACCATTGTATTTTCGTTTTCTCTCTCTCTCTCTCTCAGAGTAACCAAACAAAAGCTCAGATCGAGCGTTTGGATGATGGTATATTGGTCAAAAAATGAAATGGGTCTATTGGTTTTTTTTAATCTCATTAATTTTTATTTCATATTGTTCGAATCGAATTTGAGATCGATATCTTGGTTAAGATAAAAGAGATCATTGAAGCGATTGGTATCAATATTATCATCTCATCAAATGAGTTTTATGTTAATTGTTAGTAGTATTTATAAAAAAAAGTTTGATAGTAAGTATGTCAAAATGGACTAACTCATATGGGCTTATCATTAAACTAGCTAAAACATAAGGTTTAAGCTTTAAAATTCCAACTTAAACTATTTCAAGGCTTTCTAGCCTGATTTGTATAAACTCGTTTAAAATACATATGATATACCGTATGAGTCCATATAAATGAAAATAAACATTATAAAGAAAACGAAGTAATCATTGTCCATATGATTTGCAATTGCATATGGTAACTCAAATCCAATTGAATTTGTGTTACGTTTCATTTGAAACTTCATTGTTTGTGATCAACTCATAAAGTTATGACAAGTGATTTCATATGGACTTGTGAAAAAGTTTTAAGTGTATGTGACAATTATAAATGGCATATTTGGGCATATACGAAAACAAAATCACTTGGATAAAGATAGGGACTATATTTTCAATTATATGTACATATATGGGTGATTAAACATCATATATACCATTTCTGGTCGATTTATTTGATCAACGGCTATCATGGAGTATATTTGTGTTGTACGTTAGAAAAATGATTCAGCTTTTCTCTTTATGATGTTATTATGAATTTTTTACTAAAACAATTCGTGTTTATTTATTTTTTATCAAAATTTAAGTAGAAAATAAAAAAAAAACTAAATGGTGGGTTGATCTAGAAGCTCGTAGCCCTGTTATGACAGGGCTCAGACACTATCTTATACAAACCATTTGGGTCGGCCTTAATCAGATCGGGTAGCACGTTTGACAACTCTAGTTGACGATATATTGATATGACGCACATGTTAGAATTTCTTCTAATATTTGGTGGGTTACAATCAATTGTTGGTTTTTGTTTTAATAAAAACGGACTGATGTTGTGATCCATTTGATGATGTTTAGGCTCAAATAAAAATGATCAATAAATAATGGGTTTTTGGGCACTTAATCTAATTTGTGTAGAAACATAGTGTAAGCCCAAACACTAGGCCCATGATGGGTGGTGCCTATGGTTGCACTGTTATAAATAGAGAGGTTATGTCCCCTTTGCCATCACTTGGACTATTTTGCTCATTAGTGGTTTGCCCCATTGAAAACCATAAGTTTGGAGCATGTGAAAGGCAAAGGAAGACTTTGTCTCAAATCTCGACGAGACTCGCATGATCATGATTATTCCTTCCAAGTAAGTGTGTTCTAATTTTATATAATAACTCGATCTTGTTGAATTAATTTTTACGGCACGCACATAACATAACACAATTTTTTAAAATTTTTGTATATTTGTGTGGATTGAAATTCGGAAAAATGTACTTTTATTAGATAGAAATTTAAAAGGAAAATATTATAAAGTTTATGTTTAGATAGAGAGGGAAAACAAAAGGTGTGAACGTTTTATTTTGCAAAAAAAAAAAAAGTTTTTATTTTGGATTACTTTGTATTTTAAAAATATTATGGAATTTCAAAAAAAAAGCATTGGCATGTAAAATGTTTTCTCTTCTTGTGCAATTTTCTTGTTAGTTTAAACTGCATATATAGTTGTCGTAAAAAAAAGTTTTGTACCAGCATTCAATTATATTTGTTCATTGTGACACATAACTGTGTTAGTTTTTTCAAAATTATGAGGTAAAATATGATTGGATGTGCATGTAGATATTTTCTTTTTACGTAAGGTAAGGCTACTAATGGGATGGATTTTCGTGTATTTAAGAAATTACTTGTCATCTTTGAATAGTAATTTAGTGATGTGGTAAGAGATGAAAATCACTCTTTTACATTTGTGTACCCAAACAGTAATTGTAAGAGATAAAAGAACTTGAAAAAAAAAGAGATGCTTAAATGACTAAATTGAATTGTTTGTTTCTCTACCCAAAATAATTGAATGGTTTCTTCTTTCATATTGTATGTGGCGAGATTTAACTACAAAGTTTGGGTCGACCGTCAAAATAAACTATAATTTATAAATTAAATATGTAGATACTTTTGCTTTCGTTGATTTTAACTAATTAAACAACCTCTTAAGGAACCATTTTTGTGTTTGTTTTTACGTGTAAGAGATAAATTAGTTGAATGGAAAGCATTAAACATATCTTTGCAAACCAATGATTCAAATTGTGAAACACTTGTTATCTTTCTATGTAATAAACAATGTTGTGCTCAATACATAACATTAACAACGACATTGATTTTCCGCATTGCATATCTTATTTCATTTGCCATCAATCGCATAGTTTCCAATGGACCAAAAAGGATGGCGAAAAATAGTCACAAGATAGCTTGGATTTAATCATGATATGTGATGATTATCATCAAGTGCAAACAACACCTAAATCTGATTCAATCTCGTCACGCAATTAATAATTCAAACACAATGGAAAATAAAGAACATAAAAAGATGATGGTGGTAGGTCAATGAAGAAGGGACTCATGGAGGAAGAGAATGGGGAAAGGAATATAAAGCACGTAAAAAATTATGCAGTCGTATGTCACGTATTGATGAATGTAAAAGAGAGCCTTGCAATCTTTCTTCTTGGCTTCTTTATGCGTGTTTCTTCAAACATCTGCGAGGTTTTTTAGAAGTGCTTCAACTTTATTGTTGACAATCTCAAGAACATCTTCCAAAAATCACCTTCATCTGTTTCCCCCATCTGTCCCAATTTCCATCAAGAACTGGTAAGTGTGTAGCAATATTTCCTTTGGAATTTATGATTGATCTTTTTCTTAAATCAAAGTAATGTTAAGCTCTGAATACCAATTTGTTGCCGAAACAAATTGATTTAGGGTTTGTGAATTTGTGTGACTTGAAGAATAAGAAACATTTAAGAAATAATAAGAAACAGAGAAAGAGAGATTATGAGATTATGGAAGTATAAACAAGTGAATGCATTAGCTATTATTAAACGAGGAACCAAAATATTTATACACAGGTTCAATTATAGCTTTCATCACAAGGCAAGTTCTAACCCTAAAACAAACCAAACAAACTAAAGAGTTTTGAATTACAATTTAACACCAAACACTTGTTAACAAGACCCTTAACTAATTAATACATTCCTTAGAAATAAAACTAATTGGTCCATAACAAACTTTTTTTTATGTATAATTTAAATGGTAAATTATACGTTAGAGTATTATATTTTTCTTCTAAAATTTGATCCACATGATATTTTAAAGATACGCTACCAATGAAAGACATATTTATCATTCAATTGATTGATTGTGGAAGTTCATCTTTTTTCTAATTGACTAACAATAAATTTGTCTCATCGTGTGTGTGATTCATACAATAAATTATATTTAGTAACACTATAATTATCTTTAAAAAATTCTAGAAGATATTCAAGCGACATAATACTAGTAAAAAAATACAGATACTGCTTATAACTACTGGATTTGTTAACGACTCGTCAAAAGAGTCATTACTCATTATTTAGCGCCATTTGATTCCAATTAAAGCTTCTATAAGTTTGAACATTATTTAGTTTTAGAGTTAATTTGGTCATTTTGAGTATCTTGTATTTTTATAGTTGTAATTAAGTGGTTTTAGATGAGATGAGATTAGATGTGTCGAGATAGAGGTGTGTCAAGTGGAACTCTAATCAAGACTTGCAAAATTGCTACAACAAATTGCTATAGCAAACTTGGGCACAATATGAAGCAACATGCATATTTTGGCACCTACCCAATTCATCTACAAGTAAACCAAGGGACACCTTATCATAGAGAAGGAAGATTGAAGGAATATTACAGCGGTCTATATTGGTGAAAAAAGGATCTCAATCATTGGAAGGACAAAGCGACATAGGTGGCACTAAAGAATAAGGAATGAGAAAATAGTATTTTATAAAGGATACTCATCCACTACCAAAGGAGCCTTCAATTGTATTTTACTCTCATCAGCATCTCATTCTCATTTCAGCTCCTTCCTTTCAAAATCATTGAAGCTATATGTTTGAAGAACAAGTATCATCTCTCCTATAACTGTTTGCGACAACTTTGCACCTTTGTAATTTATGTTTTCAACTTTTGTTGATTCAAATTTTTGTATGATATCTTTAACGTTTTGTAAAATGGATATGAAGCTAAATACATGTATGGTTCAGTCACAATTTCACCAATTCTCGTGTTTTTTAGCCAGCCAATTCTTGTTTTAAAATGAAAAAGTTTTGGATTAAAATTTAAAATCCTTACACATTAACGTTGTAGTTATAAACAAAATCCAACAAAATGCACGTAACTTTTAACGGGGGAGGGCTAATCTCGGTCACTCATCTCATTCTCTAGCCTTCTTTTGATAAAAAAAAAAATCTTCTCATTAATTTTCTCAAATAAAAAACAATTGTATTTGATGTGTGTTGGGCACTAAATTATATGGGTACCTTTCTCAATCAAAATTTAATTTTTATTCTCTATATTGTGAGAGCCTCAACCTCTTTTCTTAGGCTCAATCTCATTGATCTTAATTCCATTCTATTATTAAAAAAATTATAATTCCGTTAATATATAAATTTCTTCTATCAAAACTATTTTAATAATGGTGAGTTTTAGGGTGAGGTTTAACTAAGTTCCTCACCAATGAAACATTAAAAAATTACCATTAGATTTAATTAATGGTTTAGATATGTTGATTTTTTTTTTACAAACACATAGTATAGCGCTAAAAATTGGGTTGTCTTTCATACCATCCATAAATGACTTGCAATCTAGTTCAACAGACACGCGAGTATAACCCAAACCCATAAGTCATAGCAACGCTTGCTTCAAACCCCATACTTTTGCTTCTTCAAGACTCAGGTTGGGCGACACTCCAAATGGTTTGTGCACGGATAAATCTTCCTTTATCATCTCTAATACACATATTTGCGCTAAACATATTAACATCTTTAAAAATAGCCGCGTCAACGTTGTATTTCAGCTCGCCAATTGTTGCAACAGTCCATTGCCCCACTTATGTGTTGATCCGGTTCTGAAATTCTTGACTTTCTGCCCTTCTTGCACCTTTTCAGACACAATTCTATCCCTATCTCTTCCCCATTTGCATCCTCTCCAACTCACAAGAACATATGCAGAATATTCTCGCTTAAAATAAAAAAATTGTACTAAAATAATAATTGTAATCAATCAATTTAAAAGACGCATATTGATCCTCTTTTCCGGGTCTTCTTTTGACCGTTTAGATTTTGTTTGTTTCTTTAAGGGTTGTCTATATCTTCTCTAACTTTTGGTAATGGTAATTTTATTAAACAACTGGATCTGATTTTCTACTTAACCTTTACGATTAAATCCAAGTAAAACAAACGAGAAAGGCGTCAATTATCCTCGTATGTCACTATGGTGTAGCCTATATATGTCACGCTAATTAACATCACGAGTACCATTGGTAAAAAAACAAACATCATGAGTACTATTTCCTTCATTAAAATATAGATATTAATTAAATTTAACGATATTTTTTTTTTATGGTTCATCGATAAAGGACTTAATGAAACCCTCATCTTAAAATTCACCATTATTAATTGATACACAACATATATTTTTGGATAAACTTGCATGCTTATGTAATCTGTTATGTGGAATTAATGTATCTAATAGAGATTCTTTCAAAGTTCAAACCATACTTTTGCCATATTATTCGAGACCAACGCCTTCCACTAGATTTAACTTAACATTTCGTCAAATAAACTTAACATTGGTATACTTATTAATTCGTTATTCTTTTATTGTCTTTTGACAGACGTTATTTTATTATTCGATGACTTGAATTTTTTGGTGTAGAAATGTCGTTGTATTATTCGTCAGGACAAAAACATACTGTGATTCTTTTGACTGAAAAAACATACTATGATTGATTAGTTTAGTTTAATCAATTATTATTATTATAGTTTAATAATATTCCTGTCAAAAATAAGATTAATGAGCTTCTAGATCTTCATTCACGAAATCAAACTGAATTATGTGCCCTCCTCTAGAATTCGCCCACGAATATCATAAAATACAAAACTCAATTGTCATGCATATGATTAGGTATTATCTTTTTCGTTTGACTCAAGTTTAGATATTAGCTGTTAGTAGGGGCTGGCTAAGAGTAGAAAATTTCACTTGGTTCAACTCGATTCAATAAAAAGTTATTTAATTCAAAACTTGACTCGAAACCATATGAATGTTTTTTTAGTACGAAATCAACTTAATTTAAGGTTTAATTTCTAGCAATTTGGTTCAACTTATTAACTCAAATCACATGATTTAAAAGTTAAAACTTGACATAGAATATTTGTTCTATTGAAAAATATAAGTGTAAATTGGTTTTTTTTTTTCTTTCAAAAATCTTATTTTTTAGATAAAATCAATTATCATTATTTATTAATTATATATCCGCCTTTTTTTTTTTAAGGAATACCCACTTTTTTTTAACAATTATATATCTACTTTATAATCTTAAGCAAGAACATGTGTTCTTATGTCGTTGCCCAACGAAAAAAAGAAGAGCAAGTGTGAAGGATTATCAAAGTAGATAAAATTATTGTAGTTTATTTGAAGTCCAATATTACTTGGGTTTCATGATTGTTGGATGTATAAATGTGTTTGAACACTCTCATCCTTTGAGATTCAAGCTCATTTAATATGATATAAGTCGAGTTAAAAAACATATGTCATACTAGACGTAAGAGTGAATATTAAAATTGTCTTTAGTTTGTTTTAATTCTTACTTTGCTCATATTTTTAAACTTTGAGTTAACTTTTAGGATGAGATTCAAACTCTTTTAACAAAAATAACTATGTTTAAAAAAAGATTGAGAGTGCTAAACATCTTGTATATAAAAAGTTGAATGATTTGGAATTTTAGTTTTAAAAATATATGAAGAGTTTTGAAAACCTATTCAACATTATATAAATTAAAAAACAGCAAAGCAACATTTAAACCCAAAAGTATGTATTGGTACCAAAGTTCAAACATTATATTTGGAAATTGAGTGAACCCATTTTTTTTTTTTTTTTTGAGAGAAGTGAACCAAAATATTATTGTTATTTTGCTTTTTGGTGAAAAAAGAGGGCAAAGCCCAAGTGAACCAAATTTTCATGCCACGTGAGAGAGACTACCAAGCATATATGGACTAACCAATTCTTTTGTTTCTGATTTGGTGTTGAAAAATCCCTTTCCTAGTTCCTGCCTTTTTTTTTCTTGTTCTAAATAAAAATAATAATAATAAATATTCCAAGTTGCGTGCTATTTGACTTGGACCCCTGAAATTTCAACTGACCAGTCTCCTCTGACTGCAATCTTCCTTTAATAACTCCCTCTCTCATCATTCATCAAATCAAATCAAGTTGCATGAGCTTTTTCCACACCCAAAAATCCAGTAGCACCCATCTCCTATTTAATACCCACAAATCTGCATGCATTTCTCAACTCTCACACACACAACATTACACTATAATTAAAGCAAGCAAAAAAAAAAAAAAATCAAAGCTACCTAGCTCTAAATTAATATACATCAAGATGGGAAGGAATAGTGGTGAATTAGGTCCTAAGATAGTGCAAATTGAAACACGATATGTAGAAACCGATGCAGTGAACTTCAGAGATGTTGTTCAAAGCCTTACGGGAAAAAATTCCTCCACAGATTGGATAGGTCGAGGAACAAATGCCGGAACCGCCGCGGCCGCCGCAGCTTCAGAGATTAAAAGAGGACATGTTAAGGTAGAGGAAGTGGCTATTGATACAACTTCAACAGCTAAGCTAATGATGATGAGCAACATCTCATTCAAAGACTTTGAAAGATTGTTAGAGATGCCTCCACTTCAAATGGAAGAGTTATGGTTATAAAATTGAGATTAAAAGGATATGTCTGTGTAAAGTTATTTTACACAAACCAAATGAAGTTTGTCAACACTACAAAGAATCATGTAACAATATCTTTGTTTTATATCTATTAAAATGTGTGGCAGATTGAAGATATTGTAGTGATTGGTTGTTAATCTCTATAGAACAATCAACATATATTTGATGTAGTTATCTGGTCATCGATGTTTTTTATATTTTTTCCACATTTTGTTGTTGTTCTCTTCTTCCATCCTTTCGAATTTTTTTGGCATATACGACAGATGATAACTTTTACACTTTTTATTTTATCTATTTTTAATCATTAGATAAATATTTTATGTGACTACTATTATCAGTTAATAAAAATGGCCGACAAAATATTCTTTAAATAAATAAAAACTACACAATCGACAAGATTCACCAATATAAAAGAGTTTATATAATAAAAGGATTGTTATAAAAGTGTTAATTAACAAATTTTATTTAAAAAATCTATCATGAAGTATAACATATATATTTACGTTTTTATTTTACGGTATATAAATTACCGTTTTTAAGCACTATCTTTTATTGTTGTAAAAAATGTTTTTTTAAGTACTTTAAGATTGGGGTTCATTAATTTGTAGCCGCATTGATGACAAGATCTGTGTATCTGATTGTACTTGGAAGACTACGTGGAGGTATTGCATCCAAGCTACAAGTATTAAATGGTAGGTACGGACAAGGTATTATGCCAAAAATAAAAGGACTTGGAAATATATTTTTCTAATACAATTTATAAATATTTATAGAAAGTTGAAGACGAAAGTTTTGAAATATTTAGATGTAAAATCAAGGATTAAATAAGTTTTGAGCCTCTATAAATATATATATTATTTTCTTCTTTAATTTCTTTAAATTTTTCTTTTAAAATAGTTTCTTAAATATTTTTGTCGCAATGTGTAACAACGCGTCATTGTTCGTTGTAGACTGTTAAGTATCTTTCACGTCTTAAACTCTGATTAATTTGTCAAATTGGTTTCGTCACACGTTCTGAAGCTCTCGATTCGGTTGTTGTAGGTTCTTGATACGCCCTTCAGTCTTGTGACTAAATTAGGATGTGTAGGCTAGAAATGGCCATGATTTTTGTGTTGTTTCTTACGTTAAATGGTTCGTATATGAGTCCATTATTGTGTTGGTGATCAGATTAAATTGTCGTTTGGCTCAAAATGACATATTGTTTGGTGCCGTTATTGGTAAGGTATTATGGTATGTGAATCCGTTTATGTGCTGACAGTCGGTTCGTTCATAAACTTTTTGAACTACGGTTAGTATCAGTGCATTTAAACATGCAATTACAACATTTTTTTTTTTGAAAGAACAATTACAACAACATTAACAACCATGTCTTTTCTCATTAAATGAGGTCAGGTAAATAGATCAAATAACGTCATAATGTTCAATCATACACCATATTTTGATCCAACTCATTAATTTTCAATTCTTTCCTAATAGATTTCCTCTACTTCTAGGGATCCTACTATTCTCTATCTGATCCACTCTCTTATTACAAAATATATATGCTTTTTTCTCTACATGTCCAAACCATCTAAATGACCATATTTTCTATTATAGATCTCTCTCTCTCTCCACACACACACGCGGTCATTTTTAATCTTATTTCATATAATCTTACCACACATCCAACACAACAATCACTACATAAAATTTTCATTTTCTATCAAAACATCAAATGATGTTGTTCCTTTGCTTTTTTATCATAAGGTCACAAAATAAAGGAATAAAATACATAGTGTATCTTGTTTGGAACATATGTTTCTTTTTATGTTATTTTTTATAGAACTTCATGACGATTGAGTTGCAAACATAATAAAAAGTCTCACAAGAAAATCCCTCTAGTCCATGATGATGAAAATAGGAAAAATTGATCCTTACAAATCATCAAGAAGTGGAGGATATTACCCAGGTTCTCACCAAATATCAAGAAGCATCGGGACAAGCCTTGATAAATCTGAAGTATCTTTTAGCCAAAATGTTCATGTCATTGTGGAAAATATAATCTATAACATAATTGATGTAAATGTTGTGACGTCTCATTCAAGGTATCTGGGCTTCCCTGTGATTTTTGGTTGATCTAAAAAGGATATTTTTCCTTTGTACATGATCAAATTCGAAAGAAACTCAAAGGATGGAACTAGAAATGTCTCTCAAGGGAGTAGCTTATTCCATTCATATATACATTTCCCTTCATATATGCTAATAAAACCAAGTTTTACTCCTAAAATAGGACAAATAAGTTTATTAATCAAGTAATATTTTTTTAACCTTTTAAGTTTAGCATTAAAAATTATCAATAGTCGAACATAATGGACAATAGTTTAATGAAAATAGCTTTGTGTCTACATTGAAAAAGAAATTGTTAGTCTATTTAGCAAATATTCAATTAGGAATATTTGACTTCTCAAAGCCTAGTTTTATAGAGATTAAACATATTTAAATTAAATATATAATATTTTAAAAAAGATAATTTTTCTTTGCCTACAAAATTCTTTATATTTGATCCACTCGTAAAAATTTCTCTTTGCGCTGCTGTCTACCTCGATTTTTCTTTTTCTGTTAGAGTAAATAGGCAATTACATCCTTGAAATTGTAAGTTTCGTCAATTATCCCCTTCAAATAAGCAAAACTTCAATTACCCCCTGAAATTGTGAAACGTTAGTCAATTTACCCCCTCCGTCAAATTCTTCTGTTAGTCAACATGACGTTTTGCAAATACCCCCTTAAAGTTTTACACTTATGTGCAAAATGTCCCCGAACTTTGATTTTTTTTCCTTCAGTATGTCATTACTTTAGCTTCTTATCTCTGTTTCAATAATTGTGTGTTGTATGAAATGTTTCAAGAAGAGCAGCTCGCGAGGCAGTAAGATGCTTCTAAAAATAAATAAATATATAGCTTCTTAGTATACACAACAGAGATAGGTGTTTCAATGGGAAATACATTTGGTACAATAACTGCATGATATAACATTAACTATATATCAGTAACTAGTATGGATATCCGTGTCAAGTACGGGCTAGAATTTCGTCATATTTAATGGAGATAACATTGAGATGGGAAAAATATAGTTAAAGTCCAACATTAGATAAAAGAGTTCAGGTTGAACAACACATAAATAAAAAACCTATACTTAAGCCTTTCGAATGAAGGTATGGTATCATTCTCACTTATCTGGTTTCTGTTTTTTAAAATGTGTGGATCCACATCAGTGTTGGCTCGTTCAGAATGCACAACAGTTGCATTATATCTTGTTTCAACATTTTGGTAGAGTAGGAGTGTTATCATTCTCACTTATTTTGGGGGAGTGGTATCATTCTCACTTATTTTGGTGGTCGATCAAGAGCTCAGAGAGTCTGATACTTAATGGAGAGATGTTAATGTGTCAAATTTGAGTTAAAGTTTCACATTTTATGTAAGAGTATATGTTGAGAGAGATGTTACTGTGTCATGTGTGAGTGAAACTTCTACTTTTGATATTGAACAACATATATGTGAGATGGCCAATATACCTAGTGTCTTTAGGTTTCGGATGGAAATTGGTTTTCATCTTACGTATGAGGTTTCTCTTATTCAAATGTGATAATCCAATCCATTGTATGATTTATCTGAAATCCAAACACTATAATGGTATTTTTTTTTTTTTTTTTGTTTTGGGATGTCATTTACTTAATTTTATTATATTAAATTTAAGTCTTTTGATGTCATTCACCTTAATGCAATATATGTCTAATTTTAATTATTTTAAATTCTTTCATTTTGGTCTTTGGTGGGTCACACTATAAACAATTGTAGAAACATTATGTTGAGTTGACAAAATACATACTTATTAGACAATTTAAGTGAACATGCGGTGTCAATATCACCTATGTGGTTGCTCTTAGCCTAATACGGTGATCCAACCTAATTTAGGCTACATCTATCGTTCTAACATTAAGATGAATTACTTTGCTAGTGTTTGAATGTTATTTATTAATTATTTTATCTAAAAAATTAGTATTTAGATGTCATTCGCTTTCATGTTATTTTTATTCAACCTCTATCATTTCAAACTCATTCACGTATGGTATTTTGAATGATTTGACAATAGAAAAATCCTTATAACGTTTGTG
>Ga0209282_1001422_pt1 | contig 13137 bp, 5 predicted proteins | sample Mtrugardesep15_FD_187529 | JGI IMG/M metagenome (GOLD analysis project Ga0209282, IMG submission 187529) | Root nodule microbial communities of legume samples collected from California, USA - M. trunc garden sep15 (SPAdes) (version 2) | ecosystem: Host-associated > Plants > Roots > Nodule...
ATGCACTTCATATTATATAATCTGAGCAAAATATACATGTTTCAGATTATATAACCTGAAAAGTGTGCTCCCAAGCCCCATGCAGACGTACTTCCCTTGCATGGATATATGATGAATTGGTTAGTTCATATTATATTGTTTGAACTATAACATATGTGTTTGGATCATATAATATGAACTATTCCAGTAACAGAACGGAATGTTGCTAAGGTAGTAGAAGCTGAGGATTTGTACATTGTGGAAAACTATGACCCTAAAGAAAAGGTTGATGCTGATAAGAAGGTTGTAGATAAAGTCAAGATTGAAAAGGATGAAAGTCTTGGCCTTGATGATTGCAGCATAGACCATGGGCCAGATTGGTTGACAAGTATACCATTAACAACTAGATAAAGTCAAGATTGAAAAGGATTTTTGATATATTTATAAGCTCGTTTTCTTTTATATTATTTTATATAATGAAAATGTGTTGAATCTATAAATATATAGAATTATTTAAAGCAGTTTGTTGAACTCTAGGCAGTTCAGACTATATAATATAAAACATGGTTCATATCATATAATCCGAGCAAATGATATTTTTGAAAAAAAATATAGGGCGCGTGAGAAACCAATAAGGTGGAAAAAGTAATAGCCAATAAAATATCACTAATACTAAGAATTTTTTATAGGCCAGACACTGATTAATTCATTTGCCAAAGCCTTGGATACGACAGTGGAAAAAAAAGGAGAAATTTTCCATCCTACAGATCTCTCACGTGCCTTAAAAAATTTATATTTCACCCTGCTTGGATTATATAATCTAAAAGTGTTTAGAACACACAAAAAAAAAATCTGCCTTTAAATCACAGTACCACAACAATAACAACAGTAACATAATTTAACCATAACAATTTCAACAACAATATAAAACAACAACAACATAATTAAACATAAACAAAATCATGAATCAACCAAACAAACTTCATCTGGTTCATCCAAGCAAGCCTTGATTTCTTTGTATGTCTTGGACCGAATCTAACTTTCTCAAATATCATGAAAATATCTCACTAAGAAAGCGTCTAACTCGGTCGGTCCCTTCAAATTATACCAACTAAATTTAGAGAACATGGTTTTCACATAGTCGTTGTTTTGGAGCTTCATTTGGATGAACCAAATGTTTTCATCTAAGTCAAGCGACGAACGACAAGACTCAACATTGTCCATTCTTTTTGTGTCTTCGTGATTGAGGCGACCATTAATTTGGTCTAACTAGTTCTTCAAGGCAAACAATGTAACATGAACACGAATCCTTAACAAAATGGTTTCTCCTTGTTGTAACACACTACAACTTGCTTAGTGTTCATTTCTATTGGATATGTATTCATGTTTATATGGTGTGGATTGCAAATGAACCAAAAACACCAATTACAGAAGGTTATGTACGTTGTGGATAATAGAAATTGTCAGTGCATTGTGGACCACATAATATTTTTTGTATTTGATGGGTTCGGATTACATATTCTAAAATGTATCAAATCTTTCAATACACAAACTTTTCAACAGTCTAAGGATGGTGGCATTACCAGCAAGGTTTAGACGGTGGTTTGTATGGTTGCAAATACAACTTGGCTAGTGGGTGGTGTGTTACATGCTTCCTTTGATTGTTGTTATAGTCGAGAATTGTGTTATGTCGAATAGTCTTTTATTCTTCCATCTTTTTCATTCTAAAACTCATATTCTTTCCTTCAATTTTATTTCTTATTTTTATTTTGAGGGCGATTATGATGGTATTTTTTGTTGGTCATTCATACTATTCGTAAAATTGCTTTGTGGTATTTGTGGAGTAGTACACTGGTCAACAAAGACCTTCATATGATCAGTAGTTATGGGGTTAGTATGATTGACCAAAAATGTCGTCCTATATCAACTTGTATTTCATATCAATTTGGATATGAGGTTGTTCGCATATTCTACATTTTTATTCTTGTATTACATATTTATTTTTAGTTATTTTATAATAATTTTGTAGTAGTTTTCCGTAGTATTGCTATTATAAGATTTATTCGTTTAAGCTTTAGCTTTGTGTTTTTATTTTATTCGTTGATGATGTTAATATAAATAAATTATGATATTCTGTTGAATTAATAAATTCAATCCTTAAAATATCCTATATACGTAGGTAGAAATAGGGGAAGGGGTCAGATTTATCCCGACGGGAGCAAGCGTTTTCAAATTCAATTAAAATAATAATGTTGTTAAAAGTTGTGTTGAATTAATAAGTTTTGTTGTCAATTTTAAATTGTGTTGACCTGTTGTCACATTTAAATTATGTTATTTCTATAAATTGAATCTACACATTGGTATGATACTGAGCCATTTTAAACTTTATAATGCAAAAAAACAACAATACTTTATATCATACAAGAGGAATGAGAGGCAAAATAGATAAAACGGAGGGTGTGCGAGTAAGACAGATGGTTGAAATGAAATTCCTAAAAAAGAGAGTAAAATATAGCTCAAATTGATGCTTAAAATAGAAATTTGTTTGTTTAAGTTTGTAGTGATTCATTTTACAACATGTGTCGTTTCATCATTTTCAATCAAAATCTTAACTTAAACTACCAAAACTGCGAATGACTTATTAGCCAAGTTACTAATGAAATAAGTGCTGATATGTATAGTTATTTCAAGTAAAAATTTATTAAAAAAATTAACAAATCTCCGAAACAAACTATTTTTAAAAATAAGCATTATTTATACACTCCCTGATTCAATTATAAACATTGGCAAAAAAATATGTGCCAACGGCGCAACCCGTGCGGACGCACGGGTACAACATTAGTTAGATTTAATGCTTATACAAAGGTATCAAAACTCATCGATGTATGGGTATAACAATAAAAACCATGATTCATTTGTCCACGAGTATAATTCAATTGGTAAAGACTAGGGCGGATGCAGAAAATCTGAATAACAAGGGCATTATATATCTCTTTCAATTATTATTACATGTAGACTTGTAAAAATATATTAAATAATTATTTTGATCTTTAAATATGAAAGTATTATCACTAAAATATATGAATTTAATAAAGTTACTAACACATCTTCAAATATATCCTTTGTTAGTAATTTTATTGATCAATTTTACCAAACAAAAATATATGTTAAGGTCAAATCAACTATTAGATACACATTTAAAGATCAAAATGACTCATAAAAAACAAGTTTAAGTATATAAAGATTATAAAAATTCAAAACAACACCTCACACATTTAATAATTTACAAACAATTCAGTCATCACATTGGTTGGTTCTACTAGACAATTATTATTACTTGACATTTTTTGAAAAACAACATATTAAAATGCATAACAGCTATAATAAAGTGTTAAATTACATACTGAATGGTATATATTTGAACAAGTCTGGAATGTTATTGCAGACACCAACCCCACACCAACATGAATATATCCGTTCTTGGTAGAGACATCGTATAATGTATGTAGAGATCAAAGTTATAACTCTGAATTTTCATTTATTCACTTAAAAAATGAATCCACTAGACAATTTCTTAGACAAAGATTCCACTTTAAGTTCTTTAACATGTGTTGTTAGGGCACAAGTTAATATTTCCTTGTAAAATAACTTCAAATAAACTGCTCTTTCTCCAATTCAAGAAATCAAAAAATATGACTTTTGTATATAAAAAAAAACTATGTAACTTTAACAATTTTGATTTATATTTTCTTAAGCAATTTTTTTTACAATAATAAACACTTCATAACACCTTCGGTGTTTGTGCCAAAGCAACGCATCTTATATGATGATCAAAGGCCAAAGGTTCACGAAATCATCCTAGTTGGAAATTTAAGGCAAGTTTTTTTTTAGAGGAAAAATAACTTAAATTGCATGTAAAACACTTGAGTAAAATGTAAGAGATTTTGGGTATGCTAGATCATCAAAGAAAAAAATTAAGGATGCATCCATCACTATCAAATTGGGTATGAAATAATAAAATGGTAGTATTGCGCTTGGAAAAACTGAATAATATTTAGGCTTAATAGCAGTTTTATCTCCTAACTTTTTCAAAGTTGCGATTTTGGTTCCATAAGAAGAAAAAAAACTGCAAAACCGCCTCCTAAGTTTTGCTCCTATGGCAGTTTCGGCCCCCAAGGCCAAATTTGACTCGGTCTACCTGACGTGGCACCCTAAGTGAGGTGCCACGTGTTTTTTTTTTAAATATTTTTTTTTACCTTGGGGGCCAAAACTGCTACAGTTGCAAAACTTAGGAGGCGATTTTGTAGTTTTTTTTCTTAAGGGGCCAAAATCGCAACTTCGTGAAAGTTAGGGGGTGAAAACTGCTATTAAGCCAAGTAATTTATCATGGGAATGCCGCAACGAATCGACCATATTTACCTAGATTTTGCTGCAATGTCAAGGTTAAACGTGTAACTACACTGCGATCGCAATTTAGAAACATTGTCTCGAAAGCTTAAACATGTTCAACCCATTCACTTCGAGCTTATGATAATTTTAGCTCATTGTTGCAAGGGATGTGAAACCAAAGGAGGTAACTTGTTGTACACAGTTTGAAAATTTATTTAAATGGTGTGACCAAAAGGGGTATTACAGTTTATATGACGACGGTCCACGAAGTGAACAGCCTGTGTAGACGTTTTCTGTTCAGTATATTATTGTATAGGAGCTCAAGATTAATCCATCATATGTTCATTACAGTATACTATATATACATGATTGGTCACATATATAGCTCATACAGAGAAGTAACAACTCTGCTATGATCGGCAAATGCATTGTATGATCAATATTACTGAGCTTCAAACTTTAGGAATTATAATTTGTAGAAATCCATCCCTGAAAATGGAAAAAGAAACAAAAACAAACTATCAGTTTCCAACGTATATATAGAGGTACAAACCAAATATGCGACTGTGTTTATCAACTAAAGACGTCTGCTAAGTGGTAAGACTTTGATCTTGTAATCTCAATCGACAGCGACTGTGTTTATCAACTAAAGACGTCTGCTAAGTGGTAAGACTTTGATCTTGTAATCTCAATCGACAAAAGGTGTTTGTTGAGAGACTCTTCCTTGGATGTGATATAGTTCGATTAAGTGTTTATAATCAGAAAGCTTACCTCATCTTATAAACTAATCTTGTGAGCTTGAATCAAATCCAACTCAAATTCTAAAAAAAATGTGGACTTGTATCTTATTCTTAACAAACAATAAAGTTTAATACAGTCAGTAATTCTTTATTACTAAGGTAGTGCAGTATCTAGGCTCTTAAATCTGTTTCAGAAATGTGATCTTAAGTTCTTAATAAGCATGAGGAACACCACCTCAATTACTTTTCTAGTTTCAGGATTGTCAATCTATAATTTAAAAGACCAAATAAATAGAGGTTTTTCTTTAAATTATAGTTAGTGAAATCAATTATAAAAAGAGACTATAGTCAAAAACCATGTGAGAAAAACTAAAATAATACTTACAAAAATTCAGCTGATACATTGTCCTTGTTCACACCAGGAGGAAGTGGCCAAACAACCTCATATGGTCCATACAGTATCTCCCTCTTGTGATATGAAGAAAATGAAGCATTTGGACAACCTGCTTCTCTCCAAGAACTAGTAGAGCGTCTACCTTTGATTGACAATCTGTCAAAAATTCACATATTGACTCTTTTATTAGAATGAAATGAGATCTAATATCTAATAGTACCGTAAATTGCAAAGAGCTGACACAGACAAACTACGGACACAACATCAACACAAGAAATATTTTAAAAAATAATGAATTGATTGAATATAATCACGTGTGTCAGTGTCATGTTGGTGTCGGACGCCCCCACGTGTCAGACACCAGACAAGGCTTGCATCAAAAGTGTCGATGCTACAGAAGAAAGAGTATTACGGTTCACAAGTATGAAAATAATAAACTGCTGCTTACTTTTGATCATCAACCTCCACTCTTATGTCACCAACACTGACACCAGGAACTTCCACCATGATAACATATTTACTTTCAGATTCTGCAACATCCATTCTTGGTGACCACTCAATTCCTGTAAGAGAAAAAAAAAAGGTTACGCAAATAATATACTTCTAACAATAATTAGCTAGTTATTATATATTATAACTTGTAGTAATTAATTTTCAAAGCTCAAAATGCTAATCACCAATTTCAGAATGATGCATTCTTTTCTCATTATTTAGCTGTTCTCCTTGTCTATTCTGTTTGCTTGGCCTAGAAAATGAAGGTGGCTCAAGTGAATCAAAATTATAGCCTTGCATTTTGGTCACCGGTTGAACAACTGAATTTGAAACGATTGATTCTTTCCTTTCAGGTCTTGCGAAACATGGTTCTCTTGCATAATTAGGACCTTCATATTTAGCCACATTGGTTTTAGGAACAACAGAGGATGTCGAGTCACCCTGAAAATTTGTTGTACTAAGTAAGCCAATGTAACCTAAATAATTTGGATTTCATGCAGTCAGAACATTGGTGGCCATTAGATCAATATCGAGCGGTGCAAAACACCGAACTTGAAATTTGGACCATCCGATCTTGATCCTGACTGCATGACTGTGCGAGATTATGACTTCATACAATCCATATCCAACAGCAATATTGGGGAGTATTCATCAATAAGAACAATGGAAGTACCTCTTCAGCTGATGTCTGCCTCATAAAATAACCAAAGGAAGCAGATGCTTGGCGTGCGAAATATACCTTATTGTCACATCTCCTAAGCACAGAGTTCAGACTACCACTGCAATTCTGATAGGGGGGAGGAAAATTGATTGATGAACAAAACAATTTGTAAACAGATTCATGAAAAATAGAATAAATATCATTTTGAAAAAAGCAACAAAACTTTTTCGAGAGAAAAAGTGCATGTTTGAATTGGTGGTGTGTTGGAAAACCATGATTTTGCAAAACCAACACTTTGAAGCATCAACAAAGTCATCGTGATTTCAAACATGCACAAAAACGATATTTATCTTGCTTGATGGACTCAAAATGTGTTTAAGCCTTATTTTACTGAACATTATTATGAAACAGGAAACAAAATTCGTGGTATAATAAGAGAATAGTAGTAATTTCTATGTGCTAATAATAACAAGTGCAGAATATGGAAATTTTGAATTAATTTTCTCAAAGAACTGATTCAATGATTGTTCTTTTGGTGGAAGAAGAAAAATACACAAAATATGTTTCTAAACATTTGAGTTCACATGATAAATTCAAGAAAGGAAAGGGATGAAGGAAAATTCTTAGTTTGTAGAATTCGCAAGTTTCTTGTAACATATGAAAGTGTATCAATTTGATATAGGGTCTCAACTTAAATAATTAAATTCCCAATCTTGAACTTAGAATAAGACTTGAGAGACATGCATAATGATAGTATCATTCTTACTCATATACCAAAGTTATAAATATTAGCAATACAAGATACTTTTAATAACTGCAAATATGCAATAATAAAGTAGTGGTTATTATGTTTGTATGTAATTAGAGCATGATATGATAGATTAGATTACCATAGGCAGAAGATGCGTAGGTGAAATCTCATCACTGGAAGCAAAGTGGGCTGCAATAGTATCAATTCTGCGTTTCACCAACTCATTCTCCATTTCTAGTTGATGGTTCTCAAAAACTTCACATAATAGATGGATAATGCAGAACGTGGCACATATATGCAGCAGGGGAAGTGAATTGTGTGAATACAAGATATTCTTCTGACAAAAAAAAATCGTAAGTGGGGCCTATTCGATGTAAATAGTATGTCCGGAAAGAGACAAAGATAGAGTCATCCAACAAGAGAAGGTCTTACATAAACACAAATGAAAAGAAATTAATGACAAAAATTTAATCATATCATTTAATTATTTTATTTTTTAATTATTTTAATTTATTTGTATGTGTTTAATTACTTTTTATTTATGTTTGTGATCATGTAAGTATTTCTCATCCAACGAGTAAGTCTGTCTTATATAAACACAAATATAAATACTGATGCATCAAATTTAATATAAAATATTAAAAATCTAGAACACCTCTCAAACATTTGAAGAAAATAATTTATAATTTAATCTTCACAACCTTTTTACAATTCCATTATTCATTTTACAATAGTAAACAATCAAAAAGATCTTCTTTACATCTGAGGTGCTAACTCAATAGTTAGTGTCATGCGGCAGATTTGTTTTGAGGTTGGTTTGATTACGAGATTTTGTTCTTAGTTTTTCTCTTGTTCGAACCCGGACCTCACAGTTGTGTGTGAGTTTATTTTCAGTGGATTACCACTTCATCTAAGACCAAAAAAAAAAAGAATGAGTTTTATAGCATAGACGTCAGAATTTTATCTTATAATAATACAAATATTAAGGAGATGTTGCATTTAATTAACTATGTTTTGAAAATTAAAATTGATTTTATTTATCAAAAAAAAAATACTTAAAATAAATTTGTGAAGAATTAGTTAGTTTTAGTTCAACCGATAAATATCAAAATTGTTAGGATAAATATCCGTGGTATTTCAAATTCGAACTTGTTGAAGAATATATAAATTTTAGTTCAACCGATAAATATCAAAATTGTTATGATGAATATTCGTGAGGTTTTGTGTTCAAACTTAAATTCCTTCTGTGAGTTTCAATTAGTATTTCACTTTCTTGGATCTATTGTTGAAGAAAGAGACGAAACCTAAATTTAAAAAAAGAGTAAAACAAACTTTTATTTCGGTTTTGACAAAACCTTGCGATGAGGGAATCCCACTCACTTTTCTAATTTTCTTTTCTTTTCTATTTTTTAGTGCTACTGTTTTTATTTCTTTTTGGCTTCAAACATGGTTCTGAAAATAAATTGTTCATGTTGTGGAACAAGTTATTTTTGTACTAAATTTAATTACTGCATCTTGAATTTTGATAATAGTTTTATAAACTAGACAATAAAAGTTTGCAAAAGAGTCTTGTATATAGAAACAGTACTTTATATTATTAAAGTTTCATATTGATTTAAAGATGTAAGGGAGTCGTAAATTTCTAATTGGTTTTGTAATTTACATGCTGTGAAATATTTTTACCTCATTTTTTAACCTTGTTTTTACTCTCAGGTTTAGAGAGTGGCTTAAGTATTGAGACCCCTTATTGAATCATAAAACTTTTAGGCTCAGAAATTGACCTTTACATTAAGACTAATTAAATGCTTTTCTATGTCAGCCAGAATACCAAGCATCTCATTATGGCTTAAACACGTCCTGCTGTGTAAATTATTTTCACATCTGAATTTATTTCTCAAAATGATCTTTATATAAATCCTTCTTTGTACATGTTCATGAGTGTTGCATTTATCATTGATTTTAGTTCTTGTTTGCTATAGCGGCTTCAATATATGCAAATAACAGAAATGGCAAAGTTTCATGAATATTTTGTTAATTTGATTACTAGAGTGAAAAAGAAGCTCAGTACATGAATACAAGGTGACATATTCATGAAATGGACTTGGTTTCAAGAAGCTGGAAATTAAAATCAACCACGAAGTATTGATCATTCTAAACGTTGATGATAATGTGAATCAGTGAATGGAAGTTATGGAACGTATACTGAAAGTAAGGGGGTCCTTTCTCGGATAAATGATGAAATTGAGATATGCATGGAAATCAAGTTAGGAAGAAAGAATATATTTGTTGCTTCTTGCTTTGATGTATCACAAGAATTTAAGCCATTGTTCCACTGATGTTTTTGCTCTGTTTGTGTGACTGTTGGAACAGATACTAAAATCATTTTGTTTGATCTGAAACGGTTCATCACAATGGAGAAAATTTTCTTTCTCACACCGAAAGCAATTTCCAATCGAATTAAAGCAAAAGGATTGCAGAAGCTTTGGTAGTGTTGCTAGATGTTGCTGAAGTAGTATCGCGATGAGAATAGTTTCAAATGCCACTGCTATACTGGAGAGTTTGCGACAACTTTTCTTGATCATATGAAGTGCAACCATCGATAGAGATTCAGAAACTATTTTCAAGGAGAAGATGAAGAATAAAATCAAGGCAGATTTGGTAGATGAAGAAAAGCAAGAGATGGAGATCAAGAAACAGATTGAAAGGGCTGAGCAATTGATGTATATTTTCTCGTCTGCCACTTTTATAGCAGAACTGATGGATATTATCTTTTGTTCTATTGGACAGAAATATTGCTTGATATTTTAGAATTCTGAATATGATTAGTGTAGAAAACAACTTGATAATTCTTCTATTCTAAATGCTCTGTCCCTATTCAATGTGGTTACTGAAGCAAATATCTAGATGGAAGATTGGAAATTTAGTCCGAATTTGGTACTTGAGATTGCATTCTCAATAACTAAGCTTTGATGGAAGATTGAATTCTTTTATGGTTAAAGGTAGTATGCATCAATCATAATTGGAAACAACTATTTTTGCATCAACTAAGTTTAAGACATACTTCTAGAATAATACAATTTTTACTCAATAGCCATGTCAAACCAGTGCCAAATTCTTTATATTTACCAACTTTCTTCTAATCTGATCCTTGAAGTTAGCTGGGTCTTCAAGTTGTTGGAACCTTAATTATGCAACAGCTAATAATTAGGTTGAATGTAAGGCACAAAAGTTAACCTTATAGTTCCCTAACTAGTCAAATTCCCTATTTCCAAAATCCCTTCGTAATCTTATAAGTATAAAATCTTGTCTCAGTGCCTTAGGAATGTAGATTTTGCAGCAAAACTGGATTATGCAACTATTGCACTAGAACATGGCTAGTTTTACTTGTTTTCACTTGAGATTAGTAGACTAGAGTGCACAAACGGTATTAATATGTGATAAATGGTTGTTACTATTTTTAGATGTTATCCTATATCTTAAACAACATAAATAACGTGTTACAGCTTTACCATGCTGCTGTAAAATTCTGTTATGTAGAAAAACTCTTCCCTAGGCTCCAATGTGTCCATATATCTCTATGATTGCTTCTTTTCCCATCTTATGAGTTTATTGCTCGTCCTATGCAGTTCAGATTATAGAATCTGAACGACATAAATACTCCATAAAAACCTGCAAAATACGTTGAAACATTTCGGATTTTTGAATCCAAATAAGAGCGCGAGAAATTCATAGGATGAAAAAAGTAATGACACATATCTCTATTTTTGTTACACAACTCGCAAAGGCGACATTAAGTGATATGATTCATCATGGAAATCAAATTCTTGCATTAAATGATTGATATTAATTATTAACCACTTTATACACTCTAAAACCTCACTTTAGAGGAGCCAACTTTATCGTAAACTATACTTATTATATGGGATCGTCCAACTCTTTAAAAAAATATTATTTGGCTCTTGCTAATGTTTAAAACAAAAACTTTTCACTTTATACATTTGAGACAATATTTATGTCGTGTATGATTTAGAAAAAAGGAACTAGTTGATGTATTATAATTTTGCTTCACATTGTTATCTAGAAGATATTCAAGACACACACTAATAGCAAATAAACATCCTTCTTTTAACAAATTGACACAAGAAGGGTAACATTTTAGCTGATTAACCAATGATGATAATTTTTCTCGTGCATGATTTTTATACAGTAAATTATAACTAGTGTATTATAACTTTATTCATGTTTGAAAAACACATTTCTCTTTTAATTAAATAATCTGTAAAAAAAATCATCATTATTATTTAGCAGGGAAAAAAATTTGTCTTCTACAATTTTTTTTTACAATTTATAAATATAAAATACCCCCTCCATGTGATGATTTGAAGAAAATCCTTCTTTTTAGCAGGGAAAAAAAATCCAATTTATAAATATAAAATACCCCCTACATGTGATAATTTTTTATTATTTAGCAGGGAAAAAATCCTTCTTTTTTACAAGTCCTCTTTGAAGAATTTTTTCGGTCTTTAAATATAAACTCATTCAATTTACTATATGTGCATTTATTACTTTCTTTTTTCTCTCTTTAAAGTATGAAAAATTAAAGGTATACATTAATATAAGGGTTAATATGTCTTTACCACCTCTAATTTGGGCGAGTTCTGGTTTACCCCTCGTAAAAAAAAAAAAAGAGTTTAGATTCCGTCCCTAAAATATGAAAATTCTTTCGAAAACGCCCCTAGCCCCATCTAACACACTCCATTTGCTGACGTGACATATTACATGGAGGGGCATTTTCGAAAGAATCTTCATATTTCAGGGACGGAATCTAAACTTTTTTTTTACATGGGTAAAGTGGAACTCGCCCAAACTACAGTGGGGTAAAGACATCTTAACCCTTAATATAAAGTTAATATACAAGGGATATTTGAAGAAATTCAACATATATATGGATTTGACATATTAAATTCACTAACTACTTTTCTTAATATATGCGAAAAAAAGTAAGAGAGATTTATAAAAAGGGGGCGGAGGGGGTAAATTGTAATTTGCATATAATATTTTTCTTTGTATTTGAAATATACATTTATCTTTAAACTAATTTATTCCTAAAAGACTATTTTTAACTAAATGACAAGCGACAAACATTGTTTTTTGAAAGAAATTTTTTTATTGTATATCATTAGCTAAAATGTGTCAAATACATGATGGTACATCACTATAAATATGAAAGCTAGGATTAAATGGGATGCATAAGCTATAATTTATGAGCCACCCCAAATCCAAGTGACAAACATTTGTTTTGCCTATGATTTATCTAGAAATTATAGAGTTAAATATACTTTTGGCCTCTATAGATATTCAAAGTTTTCGATTTATCCAACCAAAAAAAATTATTGATTTTAGTCTCTTAGAAGATTTTTATCACCACTTTTGATTTCAGCTTATAAGTCAACATGTGTATTACTCAAAATTTTGAATTTTTTTTGGTAGTCATGTTTAGTACATTATACAATTAAACATAAAAAATAAATGAATTAAATATGGATTTTTATGTTTTTGGCGAGTTCATATTTAATTCATGTTTTTGTTAAAAAAATCAATTTTTTATTCTAACGTTACTGCAAAAAATCATTAAAAAATATGAATGGTGCAAATATTCTTGTAATATTCAATTAAGATTTTATTAACAAGGGAACGAAATTACGTGGTATTCGATTAAAATTTTCACAAC
>Ga0209282_1001423_pt1 | contig 13137 bp, 12 predicted proteins | sample Mtrugardesep15_FD_187529 | JGI IMG/M metagenome (GOLD analysis project Ga0209282, IMG submission 187529) | Root nodule microbial communities of legume samples collected from California, USA - M. trunc garden sep15 (SPAdes) (version 2) | ecosystem: Host-associated > Plants > Roots > Nodule...
CCCACCCCACCCCCATAGTTAATATCTAAGATTTAAAATTAACATTATATTTCTATGGATTCGGAGAATAGATGAACCAATTTGTTGAAGAGGATAAGGAATGTGAAATCATGGCTATTTTGTCTGATATATTCTATCTTTATTGTGTGGGCCTTCTCTAAATTTTCCCTCTAAATGATGATGATAATTGAATGTTGTGGTTAAAATAAACATTCAAGTTATATATAGACTTCCAACTATGGTCTAGAACAGAGGTTATAATTACCAGTGGTACAAACATAAACTGTTGGGACTAAAAGACACTATCATGTCTTGTGATTCTTTTCTAGATTGATGAAAGAACCAAAGCATTTCTATGAAATATCAAGCAAAATGGTCAATTGTGAACTTGTTGTGAGGTGCTGAAAGTTTTGTAAAATGATGGTTATGGCAGAAACCTGACAAGATACCATATAAAGCTGGGTGTTATGGGTTTTATGTGGCGGTCACCATTCTCATGGTACCTAAGGTGCAGCTGGTGGAAATAGCGGGAGTAAAATTATAATATATAACTAAAAATTTATACCACAAACATTGCAAAGTATAATTATTAATTTTTTATATTGGGTCCAACTCATCCTTACACAACTAATTTACATGGTGATTAATGTCACTCTTTATAAACTCATCTTATCTTTATTCTATGTGGGACTTAGATTTTTCCCAACCCCTGACGCCCAACACTATTGGGCTTGATGCGTGGATATAAATGGTGGATGACTCAGATCAATAGGCTCTGATGCCATATCCTTAGAAAACCGGTTTGTAAGGTGAGGGGTGATTCCTTATAAACTTATTTAAGACATTTTGTTTATTCTAAGCGGGACTTAGTTTTTCCCAATAATAATAAAACGGACAAAACTAGTAACATATGTTAAGAAAAATAAACTAAAGTAAAACATATTGCGGTAAATAAAATTCACAAAAAATATCACAATACACCAAGGGAGTTTTATGTCAATGCGGCACATTTTTTTTTTGTTAATTTATATGCTTATTTCTTTTACTTAATTATCATAAAATACAATCTTTAGAACCAAATGTTTTCATTTTGTTGATAGTCTCACATTCGATGTGACGTGGTATGAAAAAATGTTTATAAATGGGAGACATCTCTCGCTTTACAAGCCGATCTTCTGGGACTGAGATAGGCCTAACCCAAATTCTAAAATGATATCAGAGCTTATTCTAGATATGTTGGGCCACCCACCTACCCCTATTGAGCCGCACATGTCATTCTCTAGATGTCCCGTCCTAAGCGTGAACGGATATGTTGAGAGTTCTACATTGGAGGTAATATGACCTGAAAAAATATTTATAAGTGGAAGACCATCCCACCACCTTGCAAGTCGGTTTTGTAGGGTCGAATTCGTCCCAACCTAAGTTGAAGACTTTTTTTTTTCTGTTTAAATTGGTATATTTAATTGAACGCTTTTGAAATTTGAATACTTTTAAATTATTTTTTATCTTCATTTTATTCTAAATTATGTAGTACCTCTCAGGTTGCCGTCATCCCAAATTGTAGCATTTTGGCTGCTGTCGGCCAGAAAATGGCAAGCACTCCTGGAGTTAGTGCCACCCTTTTCAACGCATTGGCTAAGGTTTGAAATTTATGCTCATCTTATAAGAATGGCAGGATATTGTTTTGGTTAGAATCTTTTTGCATATTTCGTTATTTCTTTTAACTTGTCTTTCGCCAAACTTGTTATTAAACAGGCCAATATAAATGTCCGTGCTATAGCACAAGGTTGTTCTGAGTATAATATTACTGTTGTTATTAAGCGAGAGGATAGTATAAAAGCTTTACGGGCTGTCCATTCCAGATTTTATCTCTCAAGAACCACCATAGCAATGGGAATTATTGGACCAGGATTAATTGGGAGCACACTACTTGATCAACTAAGGGATCAGGTGCAGTTTAAACATACAACTTCACTTCATTTTGGTTCTGCCCCTGTATGTTTTGATGTGTATTTGTCTTTTACAATCCTTTGTGCAGAATCAGTTACTCTATTTTCTATCATGCAAAATTGCACTTGTGCAAAATTATGCATATAATTGAAGGCTAAAGTGATAGGACTCCCAATAGAAATACTGTTTTTCTGCAGTTAGTTAGTGTCAGTTATTTGAGTCGATTAGTTAGGATAAAGTGACATGATCTCCAACTTTCACCTCCAAGTTAGAAATGCTTTGGCTTTTGCTATAATTGCATTCCATATACTCTGTATTGCTTCTACCCAGGCAGAAGCAATACATTTCTAACGTTTGCCTCCAATCCTTCAACCTCCCATTTAATTTTGCTCTCGACTCTCCAAGTAGGACTATATCATCTACAGAAAACATGCATCTTAGTGCTCTTGGATGTAGTCCTATTATAATGGGAAAATCTTCTGTTATCCCACCCTGTGTCCTCATATATGTGCTTGATAGCTCGAATATAGATTAAGAAAGGAGACTAAAATTACGGAAGCGGCCTACTTACAACGACATGTGATGGATCGATAGCAGATGCATCACAAAGACTTGCACTTAGTTTTCATTGATATGGAGAAGGTGTCTGCCTAAAGAGACACTGTGGAAAGCCCTAGAGAAAAAAGGGGTAAAGACTGCCTATATTCGAGCTATTAGGGATATGTAAGGGCCCCTCGAAAATCTTCTACTGGAGCACCAAGTAGACACTTAGTTGTTGAACAAGCCAAAAATAGATATGTAATTTCGAAAAAGTTTGAAGGAGTTGAAGCAATGATTCGACTAAAACTTTAACATCCCACTCGTCAGTGCTAGAATTTGATCAGAGCGAATGTTTCAGAGAATGAACATCCTTGCATAATACGTTAACGAGAGATATTACCATGCAGTGTCAGATAAGCTGGTTCAGTTATCAGAGTCAAGATAAGCGCGGTTAAGATGAAGGGCAGTTTGGTAATAACACGTAGGGAGTATTTAAGGACATTAGGACACAAATAACTCATTATTTGTGTTGTTTTCTCTCTCTATTCACTCAAACTCATCAATTTCTTTTAAACACTCAAATAATCTAAGTTGTAAATTCTTAATGTATCCAGTACTAAGTCAATGCACATGCTAAGTATTCTAGATATGCTTAGTATGGGTGTTACAAAAACACTTTGACCAGGTGGGGAAACACATCAAGATGTGCTACCAGCACATTGTGCAAATCACCAATAGCGTTAAATGTTGACCAATAATAAAGTATACTGGGCGAGTCTAACATTTCAATCAAGACAAACCTTAATGTTATTTTCAGTGGTGAATTTTAACATCTTCAAGGAAGGTGGCATGCGAATGTTGGAAAAGGATTTGGGAGCAAAGGAAATATCTAAAGCTTCAAGTATAAAGGAAGCTGGAGAAAAGGACATTCACATAATAGATATCGAGTTGTAACATCATCACGACGGGAAACAAACCATCAAAGATGATTCCAATGGCACCAAAGTTCCATCGCAAAGACTGAGCGAGACGAGGTTAGGCCAAGCGAAAAGAGAGAGGGGGAACAAAATTGGTCTCCACCGAAGGGAAAATTGGAGAGATTCAGTTAAATTGGAGAGATTCAGTTCTACAAGGAGGGGTCGAATGGCGGTGCAGCTCCACTTGTCGGCCGAGAGGGGGGTATAACATGTCAAAGAGAGAGTAGGCATAGGACAAACCCATCTTCCGAATGTCGCGGTATTTACTAAGAGCAAGCAGGACATTTTCGAAAATGGTAAAGGTTTTCAACATTTCGAGTTGTACAAACAAGTAGTGGAATTCATCGTAGAAGTCGAAAACTTGGAGATCCTTCTAGAGATGAAGATACGGTTGAGAACCTTCGTCGCTTTCGTCAATGTCATGCTTGCTCTCTCTAAATCCTGCGACATTCGATAGGTGGGTTTCCCTTGTGCCGGCGCTCTCTCGGTTGACATGTGGATTCATACCGCCATTGTTCCCCACCTTGAAGGACCGAATATCCCTCTCCCTTTGGTGGAGACCTATTCTGTTCCTATCTCTTTCACTTGCCTTAACCTCGTCTCCTTCAGTCTTTGCGGTGGAATTTTGGCGCCTTTGTAACCCCTCTTTGGTGGTTTGTTTTCCGTCAATGAAGATGTTATAGCTCCACACTCTTATCGAAATTACATATCTATTATTGGGTCGTTCAACAACTAAGTGTCTACTTGGTGCCCCAATATCAGGTTTTCTAAAAAAATTATCTGATATATGATGGGGCTACCGTGTGCCAACTTCAATTTGAGAACCTCGATGGCATGGCGGGATTTCTCATTGACTGTTCCTAAGTGCCTGTTTGAACGGTAAAATTTCTGATACTGACAGAATAATGTTTGTTTGAATGCTTTTGGCTTCATAAAAAAGAAACATTTGGGGCTAAACGCATAAGTATGTATCCATCCGTTTTACAATGAGTATTACTTCAAAAATAATGATTTCAAAATAAATGTCATTTTCAACGTGATATTTATTATTATTTTTTCTGACTGTACCCTCTAATTAATACTATGTACGCTCCTCTCGGCGCTTTATATTCAACTTTGCATTTATGATAGTAAGAAACACACCAATAGTCAATAAGAACAATTTGTTAAAATGACTATTCTTTTTCTTCTATTTATTGTAGGCTTTCTAATACTGTGCATATTTTCATCATTTTACTTTGATACACAGTAGTCTCTTGATGCTTAATATGGTATCAGAACCTATCCGAAGATTATTGATGAGCATCTTATCATCATAGGATTAATTTCTGATCTTTGTGTATTTTATGTTATCTTTTAAGATTAGTTTTCAAATTTCTTAGTTATAATCATGATTTGCTTTCCCGTTTGGAGTCTTGTATTACTTCCTCTGTCCCAATTTTTGTTACTTTGACAATTTAACACTCACTAATTAAGAAATATAGTTAATTTTCTACGGGAAAGAGAATAATGAGCATCTTTACAAAATTATCCTCCATTAATTTAATGGTATGGAAAAGAGAAATAAAAAGACTTCTCGTTTAGTGAGGTTGTGATGATAATTGATCAAGAGTTCAAATTCTTTTAACGATGTGCCAACTCATGCATAGATGATATTGTGATCGTAACTCAGTTATTGTTTCTTATTTGAGATATTTAGTTGTCTTACTCCAACATTCATAAGTATCTCCAATTCTCATGTTTTTTACTTGTATTAATAACGGTTTGATTTGATCCGTAGGAAGCATTTTACATTCCCATGCTTAAATGTGATGCTGGCAATCTGACTTGCTAAACAATAAACATAGTCATTTGGATATTTCATATTTGTTACATACCAGAAGGCTTCTTAAAATATGTGGCAAGCTCATGCAACAGTTCATTCAATGCAGGCTTCAGTTCTGAAAGAAGAATTTAACATTGATTTGCGTGTAATGGGCATAATTGGCTCAAAGTCAATGCTTCTCAGTGATGTGTAAGTGAAATAATTCTGAACTGAATCTCTCTTTCTAAATGGTACATAGTTAACCTTTGTTGCGGGCATACATCTTAGAGCATTTTTATGTGAGAAAGATAACTTCATTTAAAGTATAAGGGAATTTCCCGTAACAAAACCAAATAAAGGCAAAATATATTTCCAATCCCTCTGCATGTCTAATGAGAAAAATTACCATTAGATATTGAAACTCTTAAAAGAATAAAAGAGAAAGCATGGGAACAATCCTTACACGCGGAGCTGCATTTACAAAATGCATCATCATATGATTTGTTAGCTTACGACGGTGGCTATCTGTGCACTATTGAACAAGTTGGTTCTTGTTCAAATATTTCATATTGTAATTGCTCTTTGCAGGGGTATTGACTTAGCAAGGTGGAAAGAACTACGGGAGGAAAGAGGAGAAGAGGCTAATTTGGAAAAATTTGCTCAGCACGTGCATGGAAATAATTTTATACCAAACACAGCATTAGTTGACTGCACGGCTGATTCTGTCATTGCTGGCCATTACTATGAGTGGTTGTGCAAAGGAATACATGTAATTACCCCCAATAAGAAGGCAAATTCAGGACCACTTGAGCAGGTAAAGTAACCAATTATGTGTTTTTGATGGATATAATATTCTTCGTTGTTTTTGAGTTGTCTCCTGTAATTAGTGCTGCTGTTGGTTTTTGGAATTCCAGACCTATTTTGTCATCTGCAGGAAATGGAAATTCCCATACATCAATTTAGGTTCACTTGTTTTCAATTTTTCTTTTTGAAAAATAAATAAATACCAGTTTAAGGAAAAGAGGACTACTCATATTCGTCATTTACGTCGTATCCTCTCTGCTCTGGCTTCTGTCCCCTTCTCTCTCTTTTTAAGAAGACCAAAATTTCATCTTATAAATGACATCATTTGTTTTTGCAACAATCATTTGCTAGGGGTATTAGTATTCCAAAAGGGTCTCATGTTGAGGATTGAGGACTTCATCTAGTCTGGAACATCTCTTATGCTTCTTTCATTATATTTCAGCATTTTGGAATTTTGTTACCTTGACACTGACTGACGTTTCATCATATTTCTTAGTTACTAGTATCTAACATGAAACTTTGAACCACAAACGATTTGAGCTGAGTATCACGTTCTTCTGATTGGACTATTACTTTATGGATTTCTTTTAATAATACTTTTTGAAATTTGTAAAGTGCAATCCTTCTTCAAGCTTCAGCAGCTGCTGCTAGTACATGTCACTTCGTTTGTTTGTATCATAGTTACCACAAATTTACTTCTTTCTCTCACCCTTTTCTCTCTATCCAGTATTTGAGGTTAAGAGCTCTCCAGAGGCAATCCTATACTCACTACTTCTATGAAGCTACTGTTGGAGCTGGTCTTCCCATAGTCAGCACTTTGCGTGGCCTCCTTGAAACTGGAGACAAAATTTTGCAAATTGAAGGCATATTCAGGTTCGTTGTTACATATTATTTCTATTTGTTTATCTTAATTTGTGACAGTATTATGGTATCATTTAATACATGTAGTTGACTTCACATAGTCAACTACATATTCAGGCTTTGATTGTTGCTGTAGTATTTGTCTCAATTTGTGGATTGGCACAGCATTAATTCTCAAACTTCGAGACTTAAAATGCTCTTTTGCTCAATGTCATTTGTCCACCCTCCAGCAATTGTCCATTTTATACAGGAAAAAAATTAGAATATTTTTTCAAGTATCAGTGCCATTGGCGTTATTGGTTCATCTTTAGCCTTTACCTTATTGTATTTCCTGTGACTCTGCAGTGGGACATTGAGTTACATCTTTAATAACTTTAAAGATGGCCGGGCTTTTAGTGAGGTAGTTGGTGAAGCAAAGGAAGCAGGTTATACTGAGCCTGATCCAAGAGATGATCTGTCTGGAACAGATGTTGCTAGAAAGGTACTTGTTTACTAAATTGCTTTCAAATGTCAATGAAGCCCCATTGTGCTTATGTCATCTTGAGTTTCAATTTAGTTTGGCATTTGTGACTAGGGCTGTAATTTAAATGCTCCAAATTGAATATTTGGGTTGAGGTTGATTTGGTTAAGCTTGAATTTAGTTGCAGCCTTGAACTTAAATTAAATCCACATCTACATCTTTTTTGGGAAAAAAATCTACTATATATCAACTTATCAAATATTTGAGCTCAAGCACAATATGATAATTTTAATATTGAAATACTAATTAAAAAGAGAAGACTTGACTGCGGAAATAGAGCTAGTATGTTTCGGTAGTATGTATATTTTTCCTGATAAATAAATGATATGTAGGCTTAATTACAATGTCAATTTTGGTTTATGACTGGTTATTCAAAATCAACATCACAAAGCTCTGTTGTTGTAAAGGTGATAATTCTCGCAAGGGAATCTGGTTTAAAGCTAGAGCTGTCTAATATTCCAGTTGAAAGTCTAGTGCCAGAACCACTACGGGTAAGAACCAATTTCGATAAATTATGCAGTCCATAGTATTAGAGTTATGCCAGAACTAATTGCTTGACATGAATGTTTTGATCATTTCATTCAGGCATGTGCATCAGCTCAGGAGTTTATGCAACAGCTACCAAAATTTGACCCGGAGTTTGCAAAGAAACAAGAAGATGCTGACAATGCTGGGGAAGTGAGTAACTCAAGACAGTTTATTCTTTGTTAAAGTATCTAAAAGAATAGTTGCATAATGCATTTGCTACTTTGTACATGCATGATACATTCAACATAAGATTGACATTGTTAATATTTTGATGATACCGTATTACATACATTATTTTCTTGAAATTAAAATTTAAGCCTACAAGCCAAGAAAAGCAAGGTTGAAACGTTATCCTTTCAAACTTAATAAAAGTAGAGTGCTCACAGGTTGGTAGGAAAGCAAATTTCCAGTGTCTGGACCCAACTTACCTAAACTTTATTTCATAAAAAAACGGAAGCAAGTTTAGATATTTCAAAGCAGCCTAAATTTCCATAATCTGAAGTAAAAGTCTAAAGGTAGACCACAAGCTGAAGTAAAAAGTGTTACGGTTGACTTATGTTGGATTGGCAGGTGCTAGCTTGTGTCTTTTGCTGTTATTTGATAGTTGACAATAGTCCCATTAATTAGATTTTTCAAGATGGCATCTTTCTTTCTCTTTTTGATTCTTTTTTCTCTGTTTTTGATATCATATTTACATTTGAGTCTGAGCTTCCTATGTTTGTACTTTGTAGGTGTTGAGATACGTGGGAGTGGTGGATGTGACAAATAAAAAAGGGGTTGTAGAGCTGCGAAGATACAAGAAAGATCATCCATTTGCACAATTGTCTGGGTCAGATAATATAATTGCATTCACAACAAGAAGGTATAAGAATCAACCTCTGATAGTTCGCGGGCCAGGAGCTGGTGCTCAAGTCACAGCGGGTGGAATATTTAGTGATATTTTACGACTTGCCTCATATCTAGGTGCTCCATCATAGATGTCATTCTGCAACCATAAATTTTGTAATGTCCATGTTCCTCTCTCGAGTTGCTTGGTAGGTTAATTGCTTATTGTTGTAATCTTATAGCAGTGTATGCTAGCTTGTTTGTCTTGTATACGGTAATAAAACCTGTCTCCCTTAATCTTGTTTGGGAGTCGTATTGTAAAATAGCAAACAAAAACGTTATAATTTAGACCGTCTCGAATAGGCATTTTAATAATTTTTTTTTTTGGTGTTTGTGCTATCCATATCCTGCAACAACCCCTCCACCACTCACTGCAAATTAAACCTTCATGCCACATTTCTCTCCCTTTTCTATTTGAAATTTAATGCAATACCAAGTTTGATCCGGTTGATAAAGATGAATTTAACTGCATTTTGCAATATGCATATATTCCTTGAAGTGGTACTACATTCCCCTACTAGCAACAAGTATAACTTCCCCGGATTATCAACTTCAAATCCATCAACGTGTTTTTATTTAAATTAACATCTTACTTTTGAACTATATAAATATAATTTGAGGAATGCTAGCATCATACATTTTAGGCTAAATTATCTTTTTAGTCTCTTAACTATTTAATTAGTATCGGTTTGACCCTCTAACTAAAATTTAATTTATTTTGGTCCTTTAACTTCTCTCCATTATATATTTTGGTCATTTCCGTTAGTTTTAATTCAAAAACGTTAGGTTTTCTTCATTTTCTTCTGGAATTTTTCTGGGATTCTTGTTGAATGTTGATGAAGATGATATGAAGATGAAAAAGAGGAGAAGAACATGAAGAAAACCTAACGTTTTTGAATTAAAACTAACGAAAAGGACCAAAATGTGTAACAGAGAGAAGTTAAGGGACCAAAATAAATCAAATTTTAGTTAGAGGATCAAACCGATACTACCTAAATAGTTAACGGACCAAAAATGCAATTTAGCCTACATTTGAATATACTCTTTGATTGGTTAAATTTCACGTAGATCTTACCAAATTACGTGATAGATTTGGTAGGATTTATGTGAATTTTAACCGATCAAAAGAGTGCCTTGAAAAGTGTCCAGCTAACATTTCTTTTACAATTTTTATTAGTTTTTTTATTAGAGTACGGTGACGAGTCAATGCAATTTGGAAATTATGCTACTGTTAGAAGAAACAAATGTTCCTTCACTAAGCAATAAAAAAAATGTCACTTTGCTAATCAATATCTACCAACAGCAGCATAAGAATAACAAAAAATAATTAAATTAGTTTTCTGTATCAATTATGTATGCTAAATTGTTAAAATCTACTGAAGTTTACCATTTTGCATATAGTTTTAGATTGACTACAAATCATACGCTAAATTGTTTCTAACATTAATTTCATTTGTTTTGTTCCTTTGCAGCATATAAATAAGCTTCAACTTTCAAGCAACCATTTCATTTAAAAGCTACACAAACCGTTGGCTGCAAAATCAAAAAACGTTTTTAATCTCCACAATCTTATAGTATATTCTTAGTACTAATTATCTTTCCTCAAAGAATACTTAACTACCGAAAATCATTTGATTAATTCAATCAAGAACATATGTAGTAACTGTTGAACAAACTAATTGCCAAAACATCTGTTTAATATTCAAATTGTATGGTCCTAACAGCTATTGGTATCCTCACAAAATGATTGCCATCTGTCCATGTTAGGCTTCCAAATCTGTAATCACCATGCAACTTTTGAGTTGAAATGAAGCTTACATTGAAGGTAAGTACTTTGGTTTCTGAATTGAAGTTCAAAATTTGAGGTTCAACTCTCACTTTTATACCATAAGGACTATTCACTACAGCTTTGTAGACTACATTTATGTTTCCAACGTTTGTCACTGTTCTCATTACTGTTGTATCCCTCTTCAGGTTTGGAATTGATATGGAAGGAAGGTTAAGGTTCAACGGTGCTTGTCTTTTTTGTTTGTTGCAACTTGAAGTGGTTTTGGTCACTTTTCTTATGGATGCTGTATTATGACCCATGGAACATAGGAATTGAATATAATCCTCCGTGGTAATGTTGTATATGAGTCCTGCATTGGTTGCTTTGTTGGGATCCACGTGTCCACCCCCAATATCAAATGGGTCTGCTGCCTTATTTGTGGAGCCTTCTTCTGATATAAGGCCTCCATCAGTTCCACTTTGAGAGGCTGCACTTTCAATGTTGAGACTAGTTAGTTTTGATATTATTGGCTATGTAAAACTGATTTGATGATATTTTTTTATAAAGAAAAGTTTAGGTGATCCATGTAGCCGACCCCATTTAGTCAAACAACGCTTGATTGTTGTTGTTGTAAAAGTTTAGGTGAGTTGGGTCTCAGGGGCTCACTAGGGTCAGACAAGCTAACAGAAGCACTTAGATGATTAGATGATAATTGATTTTGAAGTGAAGTTATTTATTTTTACTTTGGAAAGTATGTTAAAGTAGTGTAAATTTTTAAACCAACGCAAAAATTACTTTCTGTCACTTCTAGTAAAATTGAAATTTGAAGATAATTTTTTTGGATTGAAACCCAACAACTATGTTGATGTTCGTTGACTCACCTGTTGTTACCAAAGCTGATCTTATGGCTGCAGGTGACCAAGTTGTGTGCTTGGATTTTATGAGTGCTGCTATTCCTGCCACATGAGGACAAGACATTGAAGTTCCAGATAAGAATATGAATCCACTCCTCTTTTTACTTCCCTTGGGTGGAAATGCAGCCAAAATGTCCACACCAGGTGCTGCTATGTCAGGCTATCTCCATCAATCATTTCCAGAAGAGTGCAGGTTACGATATCACCATAAATTGAAAACCATGTAAGAGCATTATATTTTTGTTTCATGGTAAGTTGCTTACTATACTTTAAAAGATAGCACACCAAATAGACATTTCTTTAGTTCTCTGCCTTCACTCAAATTGAATTTCTCGTTATATATTGCTTCTCTGCTGGCATGTTTGTTGAAAACATACTGATATCATATATTTTTTATTTTATTTTGAAATATATTTGTGCTTTTATTTAATTTTGTTGGCATCCTACAATACTACAGATATGGCAAAAACTCTTGAACCGCCTGAGTTAGACCAAATCCAAATTCTAAGATCTTTTTGTTACGTTCGGTTGAAGGTAACAAGCAATTGTTTAAACTAATGGCCAACTAATGGCCGGTCGATTGTGCTTTTCTTTCTAAAGAATCCTAGCCAACAATTCTCTATTTACTTTTTGTCTCAAAATTTCAGAAACACGGTCTGATTGAATAGAAATAAATCATGCCTGCAAGTAAGAATTTTAAGTTTGGGCTATACCTTTAGCACAGTTGGAGACAAGGTGCTAGGTCCTCTAGATGAGAAAGATGCAACTCTTGGAGATATCCATTTTCCTATAACAGTCTTTGGAAAACTCAGCCTTGCAGTTGGAAACCTTCCACATGAGCTTAATAATATTAATTTCAGCTCAAATGAAAATTTCAGAAGCCAATCTTGTCAATCTATGCATATTATTTATTTCCTCACCTTGCTCTTCTAATATAGGTTAACAGTTGTGTCCCTGCTTCATAATCTACCTTAATGCATGGAAGTATACCACATTCATTGAGTCCATCTTCATGACGCTGTGCATATATTAGTCCAACTCCACCAGCTTCCTTTACTGTAAGTGCTGCAGAAACAATATCTTGTTGATCTGATACTGAAAAGCATAGAACAATTTTTCCTGCTGCCATTGTTTCATTCAAACTTCCAGACTGACAATCCTTACTTCAAAGGAAGACATTGACAGTTCATACAAAATATACACAAATGAGATTTTATATATATATTTATTTAGGTATGAACCTAGACCTAGTTATTCCAAGAGTAACATTTGCTAGAGTTACTTCATTTCATAGTTCTGTATAAATATTGAATTTCATCAACACCACCGTTGAATATTGTAGTAATATTATTATGTCAACGATCATGCATCATTTGATGAAGTATCAAATACTATTTTTATTTTTAGATTTAATCTATTGGAGAGAAGAATTCAAATAGGGTAACTATGAAAAGAGTTATTGCTAGAGTAAGCAGATTCACACCCGTGTTTGTGTGTAATGAAGAAGGAAGAAAGGTCTCACGCTAAATCATCTGATGGATCACGTGCAATGCGCTCGGAGTATGTGAGCCCGGCAAATCCAAGAG
>Ga0209282_1001424_pt1 | contig 13136 bp, 5 predicted proteins | sample Mtrugardesep15_FD_187529 | JGI IMG/M metagenome (GOLD analysis project Ga0209282, IMG submission 187529) | Root nodule microbial communities of legume samples collected from California, USA - M. trunc garden sep15 (SPAdes) (version 2) | ecosystem: Host-associated > Plants > Roots > Nodule...
TTGTGAAATCAAGCAATTTGGCCAAAATGGTTAATGAGCCCAACTCTGGATTATAAGGGCATATTTCCCTTGAGGACTGGAAGGTTGGTTAACACTAATAAAAAAAAAGAAGAGTATTTGCGGCCGGTATAACTCTTGCGCGATTGTTGTGTAGTAGCAACACGATTAATATTGGTATCCTCTTAGTATTCAACGTTGATTCGAGGAGTTTTTAATGAAAGGAACATAATTTTGGAATTTTAAAATCTAGACAAACCAAGAGCCTTTAAGAAGTGTGAGGTGGAAATCTTTGTCATTTAGAATTTCGCCGTCCCTTTAACTTGAAAAAAAACAAAGAAACAAGGATGTTTGAAAAAATTATAAAATAAATTAATGTTGGTGAGACTCACTTAGGGGTGTGACCTATTATCTATTGTGTCCATCACTCTAAGGGTGTGTTTGGTTGCGAGAAGAAAATAAGAAGAGAGAAAGAGGTGAGAGAGAGTAAGGGAAGAGAGAAAGAGGTGAGAAATAAAGTAAATTTGAGGTATTGTTTGGTACAAGTGAGAGAGAAGAGAAATAGAGAAGAGAGAAGTGTTAATTATTTTTGAAATTACAAGAATGTCCTTAAAAAAAATCCTCTCATCAAATTATTTTATTTTTATTTTAATTCAATTAATTAATTGAAATGCCTCAATTATTAAACTGAGTTTATTTTATTTTTACTTAATTATAATTTAATCAAAAATAATAATTAATGGTTTATTACGATATTAATTAAATGAACCAAAAAAAAGTCACATGATGATATAATAACAACAGCATAGGCGTTATGTTGCACTACATCACAAATTAAAAGGGCAAAACGGTAAAAATACCAAAATGAGCAACTTCTCTAGCCTTTCTCTGGTGTTTTGGAGAGAAGAAAAAACATATGGGCCCCACCTTATATTTGTCTCTCTTCTCTCTTTCATGTGTGTGCCAAACAAGAGAAAATGCTAGTTTCTCTACTATTTCTCTCTTTGATATCTCTCTCTTCAGCATTTCTCTTCTACCAAACAAAGTGTAAAGGAGATTCTCCATTTATTTTAAGAAATGAGGAAAATCCTCGCAAATTTTTCATACAATCTATTTTCATCAAGAGTCTGATAGTAATAGTAATTTATTTGAGGGATCCTATTCCTGTTCTTACATGCCAAACTCGTATCATCTAAAATTGCTACTATATCTGAGCATATTCACTTGTGTATCTTAACCTTCAACTCTAAACTGTAGCAAACTTCCCTTATCCATATTAAAACAACCACAAAAGTTCTATTCCTGAAAGTTAGAAATGACAGCGATATCCACCGATGAATTATCATTAATTTCTTTAACAACTACCATGAGAAGATTCCCTAAAAAAAAACTACCATGAGAAGATGTCCATTGTGCCGCAAGCATAGCAAAACTGTAATTTGCACCTGCAAACAAACACCACCCCTTATTCAGTTATTCACTAATTCAAGTCTAAAAACAATTTCTTAATCATTTTTTTGGTCTTTTAACCTTTTTTTAAAGTTCATATTGGTTCTTCACGTTAATAAATGTCAATTTGGTCCTTCAACTTTACTACGTTAACTCATGTTGGTCCTTTCAAGCCAAACCGATAAACCAACTCACCATGGTAAGAAAACAATGTGGGAATAGATATATTGCAGATTTCATAGCAGTCAACAGCAACAAACATCCATCCATGATCATAGCATGGAAGTGTCGCAAACCTAAAGGCTAGTACATGACCTCCTTCAAGCTAGTCATCCTCTTTATCCTTGTCAGCTTCATCAATTTTTTAACTACTAAAACAATGAACGATATTGATCTTTGGAGCACTTGTTCAGACAATGAAACCAATCAAAAACAGCTCCTTCCAATTGAATGTCAAGACCCTCATCTCATGTTTATTTTCCAATGCCACAACCAACAAGGAATTTTATACCATCACATTGGAGGGAAAAAATCACTATGGCGATAGTTTATATGCAAGGGTAATGTTCCAAATTTGGACAAGGAGAACGATTTCATAAACCTTAGAATTTGATAAAGAAGACTTTCCCAATGCATTCACCAACTAGTTTACTTGTATTTGACGAAAAAGACTAACATAATGTCTATATTTTAATGATCAAATAACATAACATGAACACAAAATAAAAACTATAATTAGCACACTAGTTCATACATCCATATCATCCCCAGTCTTGCTGGTTTTAAAATCATTAACTGCCTTCTGAAAAGTGCCCCTAACATGCTGGCACATAAGCCTCAGATCCTGACAACCATCTTTTAACACCTCAGATGCTGGATCCCCTACATTACAGAGATATCACCCATTCACAGCGACATTGAATTTGATCATTTTTTTAGACAAATTAAATGAATAATAATACTATAAACAAACATTTAAATTCTTGAAAATGAAGTATAATGGTTATATGTTAGCACTTACCAGTTGTCTGGACTCTGACATTAACACGATTTTCTGAAGGATGAGGAATGCTGTAGCCACAAAATGTCACTCTTGGACTGCAGAACAACAATAATTACTTTCATCAAGATATATAAACAAGTAGCATGAATGAATGAAAGTAAGAATTGGGACTAACTCTTGATTCAAGGTGAATCTGACAGAATTAGCAAAAGTGTGATCCTCATCCACAAGAGAAAACGTTGATTTACTCAAATCCGAGTATGAACCGTGTTCCATACCTGATAATCAATCGCGTTCTCTTCAATACAACTAACCTTCGATATGGCGGCACTTCTCTTCGACAACAACAGGGTTTTTTTTAGTCAAAGAGGGTTTTAATTATATTTTTTTACAGGATTATTTTCTTCCTTGTACGAGAGATCAGAATTTTAATTGTTTTTTTATACGAAAAATAGGTTTAACTTGTTTCGTTAATTTTTTTTTTTTGACAAAACTCATTTCATTAATAAAAAGATACTCAAAGAAATTAACTCAAAAAAATGGTGACTATTCTTAAGATGTGTGGCAATCATATTTGTTTCACTCAACTTAACCTCAATGTTGAAATGTAAAGATATCCAAAAGACAATTATATAAACAATAGCACTAAACTCGCGATCATGGACTCCCTAATTTTGTTTTAGTAATTTTACCTCAACTTTACCCCTTTCTTATTTTGTAATCCTTTCACATTTTTCTTCAATTTTGCGTTGGGTTCCCGTTCTTTGTGACCCGACATGGTGACATCCATATCACTTTGTCAAAGTAGATATTATAAAATTAAAACATAAAAATATTTCTTAAAAACTAACAAAATGTAGAAAAACAATTCTGAATTCAAAAATATTGTTGAAAGTTTTAGTTTTTAACGATGCTAAGAACGTCATAAGGATACCACATGATAAAAAAAAAAAATTAAACTTGGCAAATTGATAAATTTTAGATGGCCAAGAGTAAAACTAAGTATTATTTGAATAATTTTTTTCCCAGCTTTAGTCACAAGAAAGTCTATTAGGTCGGGGATGAAAATCACTTGACGCAAAGCACTATTTTCACTAGATTTCCTTCCACACCGCAAATCCTTACAAGTGAATTTGTCATGGTGGGTTTCTTCGTGTTGAGCCAAATCAACGAATGAGGTGTGATCATGGTAGAGGCTTGAAAGTATGTTGTAGGATGAGAGGTGGAGCTTGAGGTTGAAGATGCGACAACGGAGGAAGAATATTGAAGACATGCTTATGTTTTTGACACATTTCCTTCATTTTTGTGATCTGAGATTTTCCAAAGAATGAAGAAAGCAGAAGATGAGGAAGAACTTTTTGAAAATAATTACTAAATAATAAAGGCTGAGATATAGACTGCTGATAATCTTTTTTTTTTTTTTGAAAGCAGACTTGCTGATAATCTTCTTTCTAAACTTTAACAAACATCCCATATCTTATCAAAATAACCACACAACCCATCTATATGAATCATCATGCTTTCTTAAATCTAATTTCTTTGACAACCACCATGAGAAGATGTCCATTGTGCTCCGCAAGCATAGCAAAACTCAAATTTGCACCTGAAAAACAAACACCCACCCTTATTCAGTTATTCACTAATTCAATTCAAGTTAGTTCTATTGCAAATTCTTAGCAGTCAATGAAAACATTATTGTATAACATATATGCGCGATAATAGCATGGTAGTGTCATTGAAGGTTAACCAACTCAAAGGCTAGTCCATGACCTTCTTCAATCTAGTCTTCTTTATCGTTGCAAGCGCTTAATCACTTTTTTAACTACTAAGGCAACGAACGATATTGATCTTTGGAATGAAGCACTAGTTGAAGCAAAGAAACAAATCCAAATAGTTTCTTTCAATTGAACATCAGAATTCAGAACACTCGTCTCATTAACAACCAAAAAGGAATTCTACAACACTACATGGGTGAGCACAAACCTCTATGACGATTTTTTATGGGCAAGGGTGATTTCTTCAATTTTGGGAAGATGAATGTTTTTATAAATCCTAAATTTTGGAGAAGAGGGTTTCATTGTATGCAATCCAACAGCTAGTTTAGGGTGAAAACAATATCAAATGTCAAATCATCTTTCACTAACGTCTAATTCATGATAAATATCAAACGAACCGCTATTTTACCTTATTTTGACGAAAATGACTACCACCGATTAACATAGTAAAACTAAAGAATGGAAGTGACACATTTTATATTTCCAAATAAAGAAAAGAGTGACAATTGTGACTAGAACTTAATTACCTGCATGTGATATGCAAACAGCCATCCCTTTTCTCAACATAGAACCTACATCTTGGACACCTTTTCCATTTCTGCTGATTAGCCAGCTCTCTAACAAGAAGATCTTCCCTTCCTCTTTCATCCACATTCAATTTCTGATACTCCTCACAACCAATCCCAGGATGCCAAGGAACATGACACCTTGCACAAAACAGTCTATGACAAGAAGGGCACTCAGATTCCCTAACATGTTCTCCTCCTTCATCCTCATCAAGCAACATTGCAGAACAATCCTTAAATGGGCAATAGAATTTAGGAACAGTAAGAAAAAAAGCCTCACACAATGCATCATTCCACTTATCAATCAATTCTTTAGGAAGCAATTTCCTGCAAGATTCAAGCTCCAACACACCTTTGCAGTTCAAACCAGGACAAGACACATTTGTTATGTTGTCTTGGATTTTAATAGCCACTTGTTTGACAACACATTCAGAACAAAATGAATGGTAACATATTTGATTCCTGAACATTTCATCAGCCGTTTTTGTTTCGGCACAAATCTCGCAAATGATGATTGGATAAGAAGGTTCATCTGCATTGATGACAATGTCAACATCAATAGCCTTTGATGAAGATGCTACACAGCGCAACGGTGGTGACGGCATAAGTGTTTGATGAAAATGTAAGTCTTCAGCAACCGTTTTTGATGAAGATGCTACGCAGCGCAACGGTGGTGACGGTATAAGTGTTTGATGGAAATGTAACTCTTCAGCAACCGTTTTTGATGAAGATGCTACGCACCGTAATGATGGTGGTGGTGCCAAGAAGGAAGAAGATGAAGGATTTTGGTGAGAAGTGATGACAGAGGCCAATAAGGTTTCTTGAAACTGTAATGCTTCAGCGTACTTATCATCGGAGACAGGGTCATTAGGGTCAATTTCATCGTCGGAGACAACAGAAAAGTAAAAGTCGTCTACGGTGTCAGGACCAAGGAATGAGGATGATGATTGTTGTTGTGCCATTTTTTGTGTGTGTCTATGCTTCACATTTCTTGTTTTTAAGGAGACAATGGGGAACAAACGAGTTTGTAACGTGGAGATTGAAAGAGAAGATGCCGTTTTTAATTTGAAAGGGCGCATAGGGAGAATAATTAACTTCTTAGTTAAGGAGATAAGTTTTGTTATCAGCGCCTTCCAGTTTTCCAAATCCATTAACTCTTCGTTGGTTGAAACACACCGTTTTGCCATAATGTGAATCGGCTCCATACATTACCAATTACCCTTGTTAATTTTCTTGTGAAAAAGACTTGTGGTTTGTTGCAGTCCTACCTCACTAACTCGATGAATTACTCTCTACACACTTATGTACATATTCATATCAATAATATACAATACAATAGGATTGATCTTTCAAAAACCAAATAGGATTGAAACAACAATTTACACCTTGAAATTCGAGTACCGTTTTGTTAGAATATTTTTATAAACTAATTTGGTATAATTTTTTTAAAGGGTTGTGCTAACAAATGTTTTAAGTACACGAACTACCAAAGGAAAAAAAAAAGAAATTTTTGCTTTGAAATAACAAATTTTGAACTTTTAAAAAATTGACCGAAGTTGAAAATAGAACTTTTGAAATAACAAGTTAGAACTTTTAACAAGCGATTTTTTTTTTTAACAAGTGATTTAAAGACACTGTTTTGCATTTTTTTTTTTAAATTAGCAAACCTCGTCAAATATCTTTGTTGAAATTAAAAACATTCAACAAAAACTCTAAATGGTATGAAGATAAATATTAAACTCTAACATTCCACTTAGACCACTTAAAGGAATGCTAACAACACACCTTCTAACATACATTTTTCAACACACCATCTTTGATTGGTTAAAATTCATATAGGTCTCATCAAATCATGTGGGTCCCATATAAATATGGTGGGTCACATGTGAATTTTAACCAATAAAAAACCGTGTGTTAGAAAATGTGTGTTAGGAGATGTATTGATAGTATTCCTCTTCCACAAATGCTCCCTTGGACAGGGAATCATCCCCTCGACCCATCCTCCCATCCTAAATCTATTTTATAACAAAATCAACAAAATATTCATTCTATCGTAACATTAACTTCACTGTTCTGTATAAGGTAAAGTGTAATTTTAATACTACGACAATGGTATAAAGTTTTTGTTGGAAAAAGAGGAATAGGAAATTAGGGAAACATGAAATGTTTTATGGACACCTGCTTTTTTATACATATGTAACATCGTTTTAATCGTATACAAAAATATGATTAATATAGTTGAGTATATGATTAATTCTATTCACATTAAAAATTATTGTTCATATGAAATTAACAACAGTACTTTTAACGTGATTAATCAGGTATATATAAGGGACTGAAGAGAAACTAAACGGGAAAATAAACACCACTGCAATGCAATCATCAACTAGAACTAAACTTGAACTATCTCTGAGAAATTCTATTATAGTCACAAACACAAATGTATAGTGTTTGGGCACACATACATTGCAAGATATTTTTAAATAATGAAAAAGAAATTGATGATAAAATGATTTAGTATTTCAAGAAATAACATTTTTATGTGTGTGTGACCAAACACTATTTATTTGTGTTTGTGACTATGAAAGAATTGCTCACTATCTCTTGAGGCCTGAGGGGCTTTATATAAACTAAAGTTCTCACACTAGTAGTACATCTCATATTAACTAGGATATCCGCACATCTTTTAATTTGTTTCTCGATACGCATGAATAATTTTAACATTCCAACTTTAAATATAGAATCTGATTGATCTTCCTTATGATACACCATCCAAACAAGCTTCCCCTTTTAACACCATCATTCCAACTTTAATCCATAATTTATTTGATCTTTCTTGTGATACCATCCAAACAAGCTTCAATTCTCCTCTTACCATCATTCAAACCTCTAACCACCGTCATGGAAGCAAGCTGAACTTTCAAATTTATCACTCCACATCCTCTCACAAAACAAAGACCTTCACTCCACCTTCCACTATCATCTCGAATCAATCCTCCACAACCCGCCAATCCAGTCGTTTGCTTCAAAGCACCATCGGTAATAAGGCAAAAATCACAATGCATATTCTACTTCTAGTTATATTTGAGAGAAAGGGAATTGTAGGTAGGAAAAAATAAATCTTATTCACTTACATGGAAATCACAATTGATTGTGCGCGCTCTATTTATAACATTTGTTAGGTAGTTACTACCGACAAATCATGTATTCTGAATCACGAACTCAACACATCCTTGGGCCTCATTATTCAAAATCACTTGTTGACACTAAACTTATCATCACTGCCAATTTTACCTTTATTCACTTGGTCACAAAGAAAACTGAATTGACTCTCGTTGCGTTTACTCCTACCATATGAAACTAGATTCTGTCAAGCCATATAGTGCATGACAAGCCACATAAGAGACTACTACGTGCTCAGCTTCGCAGGTTGACAAGATGATCACTAATTAGTACTTTTTTAAGAACCAAGAGACCGAGGCATTTAGAAGCTTAAACAAATAGCCAATAGTACTTTTCCACTCGACTTTATCATCACATCAGTCATAATCAGAGTATCGAATTAATTCTAGGTTAGGCTCGTATGATCTATAGCGGTTTTAGAAATCATATATTCACCAAAATTCACTCTTCCTTTTAGTGACTACTATATGTGATTGTCTCTGAACCTCCATAGGTCTAGCAATCAACTCAACACCAAATGTAATATGTAGTTTACTATTGCATAGGTATCTCAAGGATCATACAATTTGTTTTAACCAAGTGCCACCGACTCGCTTTTCTTCACAATCCTCCACCAGTTTCACATTTGATTGTACAAGGGTGTATACTGGATTACAATTGAACTTTTTGAACCTCTTTCAATACACCAGCTCTGATGCAGTATTGTCCCCTTGTAGTAACAACAAATTTCATTCCCAAAAAGTATGATAGTATACACAAATCTGTCATATCGAATTCTAGAATAGATTCATAGTTACCTACTTACCTTGAATTCCTCAATATCATCTAGATTTCTTATAGGTACAAGTAGGTCATCAACATCTTAGCTTTGTTCTGCACCCCCACATAAACACCATGAACTACTACACAGTGGGAAAATCCTTGCTGGAACAAGACAGTCTATCCTTTTGTTCCAAGTCTTTGGTCCCTTTTTTACTCCATATAAAGCTATCTTCAGCCTATACACCCATGTCTTTGCTTCCATCGACCTCAAATCAAGGCGGTCACACTTCATAAAATTCACCTTCTAATGGCCTATTTAAGAAAACAAATTTGACATCAACTACTTGCCAAAGCAATCACCAACCTTATTGTTTCAATTGTGAACACAAGAGCAAATACTTACAGTAGTCTAAACTCTAAAGTCTAAACCAACTCTTCTGAGAACCCTTTTTCCACCCGTCTTTTTGTACTTATCAATAGATCCATCAGGTTCGACGGATCTATCAAACATTCTAATTTGGCCTTGATCTATGTAAGACAAAATACATGAGGGATCAAGTCAAAGTCTAAACTCTAAAGTGAACATGAAGAACTAAAAACCTAGTTAAGTCTCAGTCTCTACTCAGTTGCATACTTTTTGTTGAATGCAATGGACATCATTGACTTACTAATATAATTCTCTCTTAACATTAACGAATTTAACCTTACGATTAAACACAAACAAATGAACAAAAAATAATCTATTTGATGAAAAGTAGAAATTTGCAAATAGCAGCAATGTCCTTGACAATTATTTAAATCTATTTAACTTGGTTGGCAACCACCATGAGTAGAAGTCCATTGTTCTCCACAAGCATAGCAAAACTCAAACCGGCACCTGCAAACAAACACCACACTGTATTCACTAATTCAATTCTAAAAAACAAATAACCCTTGCGATGATTAACTATATATAATCATATTCGACTACATAATCACAAACAAGAGTCGCAAATGTGACTTAGACTAACTTACCTGCAAGTGATATGCAAACAGCCTTCAGTTTTTTCAACATAGAATTTGCATGTAGGACACCTTCTCCATTTTTTCTCGCTTGCAAGCTCTCTAACGAGAAGATCTTCACGCCCTCGTTCATCACCATTCAATGTTTGATACCCCTCACAATCAATCCCGGGATGCCAAGGAACATGACACCTTGCACAAAACAATCTATGACAAAAAGGGCATTCAGATTCCCTAATATCTTCCATCCCTTCATTCTCATCCAACAACATAGCAGAACAATCCTTAAATGGACAGTAGAATTTAGGAACAGTAACAAAAAGAGCTTCACACAATGCATCGTTCCACTTATCAAACAATTCTTTAGGAAGCAATGGCATACATGATTCAAGTTCCAACGTACCCTTGCAATCCAAACCAGGACAAGACACGGTTGCGAATTTTTCTTCAATCTTTGTTTCCACTTGTTTGATTATACATTCAGAACAAAAGGAATGGTGACAATTCTGATTCGTAAACATCTCTTCGGTTCTTTTTGTTTCCGCGCAAATCTCGCAAATGATGATTGAAGAAGACGACCAAGATTCATTTGACTCTTCTTTGGTCACGAGTTTTATTTGCTCTGTGTTGACAACAATGCTAACATCAACAGTTTTTGATGAAGATGCTTCACAGAGTAATGAAGGTGACAGTGATGAATTGGAGGAGGCAGTTTGGGAATTGGAATTGGAAGTGATGAGTGAATCTGCAAGGGTTTGTTCGACCTGTAAAGCTTCAGCGTATTCGTCGTCCACGTGGGCGTCATCATCATCATCATCAAAGACATCGGGAACAATGTCTTGTTGTTTCTCCTCCTCCATTGGTGGGTGCTCTTGTTCTTGTGTTTGGAGAAAATATAGAACGAAGGGATTTGAATTTGGCCGTTACTCGTAGAGGATAATATCGTTGGTGAAACCTAGATTTTTTAGCATGGGAAACATGAAATGTCCCTAGACCCTAGCAATAGGAAATGGAGTAATTCTTACCTTGTCGCAACCCCCAAATCAAAAATATTTAGGCATACATACATAAATGGAGAGAATTAAAAGAAAAATAAATTAATCACATCATTTTTTACTTTTATCTTAAAAATTTTCTTATCTATGTATATGTGGCTAAGTAATTTTTATCTGTGTGTTTGTGACCAATTTAGACTTTCTCATGTTGCTGAAGAGAAGTACAGTCCCCAAGACAAGTCATTTTGTCTTTGGATTGTGACTAACGGGCTTTATTGTGTTGTTAATTGGCTTTCGAGAATTGCTCTTCTTTCTTTTGTTTTTCCTCATTCACATGCCAACATGAGTTAACTCAAGTTCAAAAATGTCAAACGTAAGTAACTCGCGTCGTACGTAATTAAGAAAATTGGTAATTTTGGAATGGAGAAGAACAACTCTCGTGGCTATTTTTTTGTTGTTCTATTAGTTGGGTTTAATTTTTTTATTTTTTTTACTTATTATTGGAGTGAAGACCTATTTTGGTCCTTCACAAGTTTTCGTGTGAGTCATATTAGTCGATGACAAAAATAAAACCCAAATTAGTCCCAAGAGGTGAGGGTATAAATGAAGGGGGTGCAAGTAGATTATTGTAGATATTACTAGTAGTGAGGTCCAACATCATTCTAATGTGTATCATTCTCGTCTCTGTTCCACGTGCACGTTAGTTGAGGGAAAATTTCTAACTGAACTGAACGTGGCTTGCAAAGCAGAGGAAAAAGGAAGACTGATGACTGCCAATAGCTACAATCAGTTTATGAACGTTAGTTTGACATTATATTTGGCATTGTCTCTGGCCATGAAAGGTTGCTTTATTAAACTCTTTGTCATTCCCTAAAACATTAAATTTTGATTGAAATTCTTCTCGTTTTTACTTGTTGTCTAGGTGTATACTCAAAATTTTAAGTATATGGTTAATCATTAAGTCCACCTATATCTGTAAGTGTGGTTTATATTTGTGATGCATTCATCTTCGACTCTTCGTCCAGTATGGGAATAAAATGCGCTTTCGGTCAATGGTCAAACCAAAATGTCACTCTCATCATATAACTTGTAAGTAGGTTAACGCCTGGGAACATGTAAAATGAATTCATTCCTTATTGATATGAACAAGGGACTAATCTCCTGAGTCTTGTGAAGAAACAAACGAATGAATACATAGAGCAATTGAAAGCCACTGCTATGCTTTACCATATGAAGCATGAACTAAGGAATCAGGCGCAGATCTCCTTAGAGACCCCAGGTGCCACTGCACCCCCGAGAGTTTATATAAATAGCATATTATGCATAATATTACAATTAATATGTTGTGTTCCAGTGGTTGTGTAGTCACGAAATCTATAAAAGGTTGTGTGTTCGATCCCCTCACGTTACAACCAAGCAATCAAACCACCACACCAGTTTACATCATTGTATATCTTTTGAAACTTTTTGATTATTCCACAAATATTTGGCACCCCCGAGAAATAAACTCAAGATCCGCCACGGTAAGGAATGGTATGAAGTTCTATTTTTCATGTTGAGTGAAGCTGTAGCATATGTACTTTTATCTTTATTTACATGTATAATTAGTTGTTTTTTGGTTTCTTTCTGTCATTATTGTGTGAGTTTTGTTTGTTTAGCCTAGTTTTCTGTTTGCCTTTAATTTTGCTCATTTGCTTCATTTTTGGATGGTTGACATGCTTTGTGTGTTGAAATGTGTTTAAGCTCTTTTGTTTTTTCTTTTCATTGTTTTCTTCTTACTTTTTTCTTTGAGAACTTAGCAAGTTTATCTGTAAATTTTTGTTTTGAAAATGATGTGAACATAATTGGTGCAGGCAGCAGAAAAGAAATTTTGTACAATTATGAAGGTAGAAGAAGAAATTTGGTGAAACACAAATGCAGATGGATGAATCTGTTGCATTTATAAAGGTAAAGGTGAGAATTGTTAATTCCATTACTAATGTGTATTGTGTACTATATATTTGATTGGTACTTACATTGGAACAATGTTTGTTGTAACAGGGACTTGAAAACTTGTGAGTTCACTAACGATGATGCCATTAGTGTTAAGGTTGGGGAAGGTACTTACAAAACTGTAAATATTGATAGTACGGAGTGTGGAGGATATTCTTAGCATGGACCTGAAGTGGCTAAGCCCCCATGAAATAAGGAAACTTGGGTTCGCAAAAGAACCATAGACTTGAGACGAGCATATACCAACCTTTAACATGTCGTTTGGCTATACCATATTTGACTCTTACATTTTTGTATGTGCAACAAGCATTCCATAGTACTCTTCTAAAATCTCATGGCTGTGTCGATCGGTAAAACAATTATTCACCAACTTGTAAGAAAATATCAACATGCACCTGGAATTTTGCTTCAC
>Ga0209282_1001425_pt1 | contig 13134 bp, 11 predicted proteins | sample Mtrugardesep15_FD_187529 | JGI IMG/M metagenome (GOLD analysis project Ga0209282, IMG submission 187529) | Root nodule microbial communities of legume samples collected from California, USA - M. trunc garden sep15 (SPAdes) (version 2) | ecosystem: Host-associated > Plants > Roots > Nodule...
TCAAATAAGTAAAGAGATAATTAAACAAGCATACCAAAGTAACCAGCAGTTATTCTCGAGAATTTTAATTAATGTTACTTCCTTTTTTGAAAACAATGTTACTTTCTCAAATAGCCAAAAATGGTTTAAAAGAACAACAAAAAGCATTACCTGAGCTGAAAACTCTTTTGATTGTATAAGAAAATCCCGTATGTGAGTTTTGAATGTGGAGAGGTCATTTGTGGACTCAAAAAGTCCATTAACAAATTGGGTAACCTGCAAAATTCTTGAAATTGGTCATCTATTCAGGCAAAGGAGGGGGGGTAAATATTAAATGTTTATCGACGATTACCTCTGCAGCAGTCATGTTGGGAAATGATGTGCTTAAAAGTTTAATTGTGTACTCGCGCACAAAAGCAGCATTACTTGGGTATGGATATGGATTTGTAGCAGCATCCCATAGAGGCTCACTCAGGCCACCAGATTCAGCCTGAAATGCACCAAATTCATTATTAAACATTTTCTCACTTCATAAAAGAAATTAAAAGCACAATATAGGCACCGTACCAGACAAAATAAATGTTGAAGCACCAAGACATGCAATTTGAACCCAGGCTTATGAAAAGTGTCTGTCAAGACAGCAAATATCTCTTGCTCTATCGTCAGAAAATATGTCCTATAAAACTGATTGCAGAACTCCGAAGCCTGTTTATAATACACAAATAGACATTCAACCAGCATATTCAAAAGAAAAAGGATATACTACCGAATAAATGAGGAAAGTAGAATCAGAGATGACAAGAAATCGTGCATAACAGGAAAAACTACACACAATAACAAGAAAACTGTGAATCTAAAAGGAATTTTTGAAAGTTAAGAGCAAGAGTTCTGGGAAAAAAAAAATTATATACAAAGATCACACCTGAAACTTGTTCAGCATCTCCAACAAAAGGTTCAGCCCAGTTTCAGCAATATTTCTTTCTGTATGCCGAAATGCCCATATGATTGAATCCATAACAAACTTCAGTTGCTGCCATATATTACAAACATCAGGTAGAGATACAAAATTTAAAAATAATCATGGCCAAGACCAAATGAGGTCAAATAAATTGACGTGATATTGGTTTAGCATGGACAGAGAGGAGCAAGAAATAAAACCTGACTTGACAAGCATATCAACGCAGGGAAACAATGAGTAGCTATGGCGCGCAGTAAAGAGAAAAATTTTAGCCTATGCTCTGGGTAATCTTCAAAGTTTTTCGTAATCATCTGTAAAACAGAATAAAAGGAGAAATATAGTTCAGTTGATATTCCATTGCAGAATCCAATAATTTTACACCATCACATTTTCAAAACTGAAGCTCAACACAAGGCCACTATCAGAATGGTGGTCAACTAGATCACTCAAACCTAGCCAAATGACAAACACAAGTACTTACTTCTAGTGTACACTGGAAAACAGCTTCAAATATGTGCGGGATGTCTTCAATCATTGAAGCTTTATATCTACAAGTATGAGATAGAAATGATTGAACATATTGCTGGTAATTAAAATAGCTAGTATCAGAATACTCTTGTTTGCGGACAGGGGTAACCATCAGGAAGTAAGACAAAATTAAATGTAGATAGAACATAAAAGTTGGGTGCCTACATCAATTATAAAAGAAAACAACAACAAAATGGGAAAGAAAAATTACATACTTATTTATAATTGTGGCAAAAAGTGACAAAACCTCTGATTCCCTTGCATCAGGCACATTCCTGGCATAATCTCCCAGAACAGGATCCATCATTGGTGGCACAAATTGTTTTCCAATTTGTGGTTGATCTTCAGCCTTGTCCAAGAATGTCTCAATCAGCTTAAGTGTCTCCCTCTTAACCGAACTGCATCAAGAAGAGCACTTACAGATAAGGTTCTAATTTGTAATCCAGTAGAACAACACCAACATAATCATAATCAACCTTACCGCAGAAGTTTAACATATGAGGTTCTAGATGTAAAAGGTGTCCCTTCTGCAATACTCTTTGATATAAGCTCACTGTACATCCTGTTGCAGGGAAAACGTACATGTTATTTAATATTCACTGAAACAAAAAATAACCTAGCCAAATTATTTACTGCCAAGACCAAGTCCCACACCAAAACAATGTAAAGACTTAGAAACAGAAGATACCTGTAAACGTTCAACATGTCCAAAAAGATCAATGTGATTTGAGGCAGGAAATATGTTCCTAAAGAAGATGCAACACTTGTATTCGTCTGCAAATTGGAAGTGCATCAATAACAAACTAATGATCATAAATTAGGAGATAAAACCAAGAAAAACTACAGACCTTGGAATTGACAAAGGTTTATAATTATTAAAGAAAGACAATTATTCTTGTTACCAAACATGTTAAATTTTTTAAATAATTGCTTCATGACATGGTATTAGAGCATCTATGTGATAGGGACTTTGGTAATATGGGGTGCCCTAGTCCACATTGAGTAGTATGGGATGTTCGGTGGAGTGGCTTGGTTCTTCCCCCTTGATGTAGCTATTAAGAGAGGATTCCCAAAGTGCTTGAATACTTGTCAATTGATATGAGTCTGATTGATGGTGACTCGGAAAGGGCTACCTACAAATGGGCAGACCGGGTACAAGCAATATGGGATGATCAATGGAGCATTTGAGTGGTTTGATTCCTCCCCCTTGATAGCCAACTTTTAAGGGTTCTACAAATGCTTGAATACTTACCACCATGACCAGATAGTCTGGAGTTCATTCATCATAACCCATATTCATTTAATAAAAACTGAAATTTCAGAACAAGTCCTACGCATTCTCTGCACTTTATGTCAAAAGAACTCTTGCAAGAAGGGACGTGCTAGGCATCTAATATAAAACTATTCAGAAATGTTCACCGAATATAATAAGCTATCAGAATAAATGGTTCATGCCAATAACCATTGGACATCAAAGCTTAGTGGAAACCTATTTCTGTTTCTTTTTCATTTACTAATACTTGAGGAAAAACAGAGAAACATTTTATCCCAAAATGAAAGCTAATGTGTAGACATAAATGTTGAATTTCACAGAGTAAAGATCAAACAACAAGTCGGAAATAACATTTTACAGATGACAAAATGTGTAACTTTTACTTCAAATGCTCTTCAACAATAAAGAATGAAATATATCAAGGAACATATAGCAGAATCATGCTAAAAACAACTACAAAGTTATACCTGCAACACATTAAGCACAGTTCGAATAACATCTTGATCCTTAAGGAAATCAGCATTTTGACGTGCCTGCCCAATAATTTCCATCCATTTCTGCAGAAGAAAATGGTTTAGATATCTAATATTATATAACACATGGATGACTGCAAATAATGCAGTGTTCATTTCATTAACATAAAATCAAAAGATTTGGAAAATATTAATTATATGGCTACTCAAGAAAGAACAGAACCTGATTTGGAAGCACCATCAACCGTTGAAGATATTCATCTCTCTTTTGTGAATCAGACTCTGCTTGAATCATGCTGCCAACCTACAACAGGATACGTGCAACGTAAGTACTAAGATACAGTATAGTACAAAAATTTACAATCAGAGAGAAAGATAGATACAGATTCATAGAAGGTGTGTATTTGATGGGGTTCAAGATCTGCAATTGTAGTTGAAAGGCCAGATAAAAGTTCAGACACGAATGGCTCATTTTCCCCAACCTGAAATAAATGACCGCAGTTATTAACATGAAATATTAGCAAATACTGAGAGCTGGATATGTGCCGAAGAGACCTACAAGAGTCTCTTTTGGGAGGATAAAAAAAGAAGGAAAAGTAGCCCATTTTACCTGGGTGATAACAAATTTTCGCCTACACTTTTGGACTATTTTCAAGAATGTATCACAGGCCATATCCTGATATACATGAAACGAGAACAAAGTTAAGCTTCAATAATTCTACTAAGCAGTACCAATGCAGTACCACGCAATAAGTAAGACCACATCCAGTATACACTTATAGCACAAATACAATCAATTTGTAAAGTTAAAAAAGAATACTAAAGACAAAAGGATACTTACTAATACGAATATTTTGCAGATTTATATTTGTTTCTTCGAGATGATTTATATAAATTATAAGGCATGAGCAGTAACAACTCAGAAGCAACATGAAGTATTTCATATTCATAATACACACAAGAAATGTAAAATGTCAAACTAATACTAAAAAATAAAACATTTGAAAAAACAGCAACTCAAATTGAATCATTTGACAACAACCAAGCCTTATCTCACCAAGTGGTCGGCTACATGAATCAAACGACGCCATAGCGTTCTATCAAATACCATGTCTTTCTCCAACTCATCTCTACTCTAGATCCTTCCTAATAGTTTCTCTTGAAGTTTTTCTAGGTCTACCCCTACCTCTAGTGATCTGACTCCCCTCCGTCTGATCTACTCTCCTGACTACAGAATCCACAAGTCTTCTCTCTACATGTCCAAACCACCTAAGTCTAGTTTCTACCATCTTTTCTACAATAGGTGGTACCCCAACTCTCTCTAATGTCGTCGTTTCCAATTCAATCTCATCTAGTCTTACCACACATCTGACGCAACATCCTCATTTCTGCAACACTTATTTTATGTTCGTGTTGGTTCTTCACTGACCAACACTCTGTCTCATACAACATCGCCGGTCTTACCTTTGTTCGATAAAATTATCCCTTCAACTTAAGTGGTACTTTCGCATCACATAAAACACCTTGAGTCATTTGACATTACACAAAAACACATGATACATGAAAAACTACCACAGACTAGGTTTGTTTTAACAAATTACAAAAGTATCACTTGAGATAACAGACATGTAGAGACTGACAGAAAACCTCAAAGGAAGAAAATATTAACCTGAACTCCAGGATGTGTTTCATGCATAAACTCAAACAACTTATTCACAACAGTTTTTAGAAACTTCCAATGAGCTCTTAAAAACCGCGGGTACTGCCCTACGACATACCTGCCAACAGACAAGAACAAGACTATATATTATTCAACAAAGAAACAGGAACCTCAACAAACAGTAGATGAACATAAACAAATCTTACATGATATTGCTTGCAATAACAGCTTTGTTATCTTTGCCCTTTGTTATTTCACATAGATTTAATAAATCACGAATGACCATAACCAAAAATCTGTTTTCCTGTACAGAAGCAAGAATTGATCAATTGAGCTATAGATGTTAAAAACTAAAAATATTAGATCCAATAAAAGAATCAACAAGAGAAATTCCAATATCAATCAAATTTAAACAGTTAAGTAATGGATGTTATACAAGTAAAAAGAAAAAAAATATATATATTGGATAAAAATTGAGTCAGGAGCACACAGGTTTAAGTTTAGGAAAGAGCCATTTAAAATACATGTTAAAAGTCAGTTAAAGAATACTAAAGACATCAGAAGGCCACTGTAACAGAAATACCTCGACAGCCAAAAACAAAATTTTAAGTCTCTTATGTGAATTCACCAATTAAATAACTGTGTCATGTTCCCCAAACAAAAAAGCCTGGCAATCTGCTAACTTGCAAAGTAGCAGGAACAAAATTGTGCCAGACTGCTCCTATATCACCAGCTAAATAATTTTGGGTCAATGGTAGAACTGAGAAAACCATGTGTCATCATATTCCCACCAAAGTCATCAGTGCAAAATAGCAGCACTGTGGCTATGGAGACTCTTACATATTGCAACCGTCGAAACTAAAATTGCAGCCAACATACCAGGATAATGCGGCCACATTCCCTAACTAAACTGGGGTTAACACTACATTTGTCCCCTTATTTCTCAATCATTCACACACAAAAAGAAAAAAAAAACATATACGGCCTGTTTGTATTGAAATATATTGTCTGATGGTTAGACCCAGTGACACACTCCTCTCTCTCACTCCCTCCATCTCACTCTCTCCATTATGTTCTTTCTCCACAGTTTTCAGTGTTTTTGTCCCATGCTCTTCTTCCTCTTTGGTTCACATTCTTAGTTATTAAACAATGTGTTCGGGTTTTTTCTGTTAAATCATCATCTTGCCTTTTTCATTCTACTCTATCGTGTTTATCATTGCACTTCACAATCTCGGTGATTATATCTTTGATTGATGATGATTGTAGATTTAAACTACGACTTTGAGATAATTAATTATGAATGTCTTAATTTTGAAAGAAAAAAACAACAGCAATCTATTGTTGAATGTTTATATGTGCAGAGTCCCGTCATCCCAGTCCCACTATTCGCCCGCAAAATGACAAGGGATTTAGAACAAAGATTCAGACAAGGTATGCAATATCTGCCCTGGACAAACATTTATATGCAGCACTCTTCGGGTTAATATCAGTAACAAAATAAGCAAAGCAATAAAAGGAAAATGGACAAGGAATATATGATAATTCCTCATATAGTATGTAGATCAAACAAATAGTTTAATAGAAGTAATGGAAAATAGACGTTTGCTGGAAAATGCATATTTGTTTATTTGTAATACCTGTTCTTCCCCCATGGAACCTGATATAGATCCTATTGCCCAGCACAATGTGTTCAGATTGTTCCATGTCCAATCCTTACCACTTAGTTGCTTACTTAATTTTCCAAGCATCTGTACATTACAACTCATTAGTCCATTACATCAAGGAGTGCTAGTTATATAGGCACAAAAATATAACAATTTCATAACAGTTAATCAGTATATCATAAAACTTGAAATAACATATCTGCATAACATTGATATAACTAAATCTCAGTCAGCTTATTAATTTTATTGTTAAAGAACCGTGAAACACAAATTTCCATCCTAATTTGACCCATTATATGAAAATTAAAAAACAAGCTTGTAAACTGATATATTTTATGACAGATGTAAATAAAACAATATAAATCTCCATATAACAAAATTTAAAATGCATACAAAAAAGCATTACAATGCCTTTTCATTTCCTGACAGAACAAGATAAGATCAGTTCTTTCTGATTCACATACCTGCTTTTCAGTATCATCGTGATCCAGATGTGACAAGTAAATAAGAGTTTCCCTCATAATCTGTACAATGATTGAACTTGGATTAGTATGAGTTGCTTGAGAGAAACAAACCTACTATTGAGATATTTACATAAAAGAAACTAATTCAAACCAAATACATATATTGACAGTATTTAGCCCAGAAATATCTCAAATTTAATTTGTACAAAACAACTAAATAGTTCATGCTACTAAACGTATTGTGTTCACATCTATATGTTAACCTTATATTGAACGAGAACATCGCTGTCCTTCATGGTTTCACGAACTATATTCCCATTTTCATCTTCAACTATGAGAACTTCTTCCGGTTTAGCCATACGACAGATCATAAGCATTCTCAACTTAGACACTGGACCAGCATAAAGCTGTCGGCGCTGAAGAAGCTGTGGACCAAGGCCATCAACCATACCAGGAGGCATTACTGAAACCTGTTTATTCCATTGCAAATACAGACCAATGTCATTATATGAAAGGTGAAAATAGTACATCAGGTTCACAAGAGATATTCAGACTAAAATATCAACATTTCCAGCGAAAAATAATCTGCAAGATATAGTTCCTAATAACATAATTGAATACCATTTTTACAAAATGGGTATCCTAAAATCATGGTGTTTGGTTGAAGACCTACTGATCCAAATTATTTAGAAAATTCACCTTACAGCTGTGTGCAAATAAATTTAAAACAAGTCTGGGCAGATTGTGTATACAAAGCAAGCAGTATGGAAAATTGCAACGGTTCACTTAATTTTTTATAGAAGAAATTTATTAAGAGATGGAAAATAGAGTTACATAGGGAAATAAGGATAAGAAAACATCATTAGGGGGTGGTGGGGTGAATGAGGGCAGAACTATCTGCCAAGCTACAAGCAAATAATGCTGAACAGTCAACACTACAGAAGCATCAACTCTCAATGTTCCATGTGAATATATAAAACAATATCAAGTACGCTAAATGGGAAGAATCCTTTTTGTTTTGGTCAAATGGAAAGAATCCTTTTGTGCTACACAAAAGTGTATTGATGGGAGAAAAGAAATTGTGGATTTTAGCCATCAAGGAACAAGGATTTCACACGTCATTAAAGAGAGTACCTGTGATCCCAACATGTTTGTGGCTGCTGCAGCAGAATTCTCCAAGCTGCGGTGTGGCTGAAAAAGTTCTGAAACCAAGGCATTCCAATAGTCCAGACAGACCTGGTATTTGTACAAATTAAAGTAATATATGAATAGTGCATATACAGAACAGGATGAAGAAAATGCCTACTCATGCAAGATAAAAGGCTATTGGGAATTGGGATGCTTTTGGGGGCAAGAGAGAAGAAAGCTTTATCAACATAAGCTTCAGGAATGAGCACTTAAGCTCGAGTACTCATATCATTAACCATACAGAGCCATGACACATATGACAATATCATACCTTGAAAACCTCAGTATCGTCCACATATGAGATGTTGATTAGGTATTCAAGACCCAATAGTAAAGCAGAGATATTCTCTTGTGTGGATTCCAGAATTCGTATGTGAACCTGCATAAACAGTAAAAATGTTTAGAGTTTAATACCCATCAAGCAAAAAATGGGAACATAGTATGGAAGCAAAAGAGGGGAAGAGGAGGAGGAGGTGCTACACACATATGGAAAAGGAAATTTAGGCACCACAATATAAGATACAAAAATAAGGGTCCACTTTTAAATACGCCACCACAAGTATGATATAGTTGACAATGCATAAAAACTACTGTAAGATATTAGAGTGGAAAATTCAGATAGAAAACAATACAAATTTCTGTATTTGATAGCGTAAATTCTTGATCAAAAAAATCACGGAACAATTGTTTATATACATGCTAATCCTGCATTAACAGTGGTACTTGTCCTACACCCACTGATAACTAACTTGAAACAGTTACAACTCAGTTAAAGCTTAAGTGGCAGCTACTTTAACCAACTCATATGCATGGCAATGGATAGCTAAGCAGTAATAAAGCTAGTATGCTCACACATAAGAAAGGTCTAATTCTATCACATAGTTCCACTTCCATATTGTTTCATTATTATATACTTATAAGATAAAATCCCCTAGAGAGAGAGAATAAACCCTACCTTGAAAAATAAGGTGAAGAACAGTGCCAAATTCTGTATAAATGCCTGGACAGACAGTGTGAATAAAAAGTCAATGCTAGACATCACAAACAATTCAGTAAAACAGGCTTCTTATTTTCAGCAAATTGCAAAGACTCACTTGTTCCTCACTTGAACCGTGTGCATATGCCTCGGGTATATTTGTAGTAGGTGGGAGTATGCTCTGATGCATTAAACATAATATCATCCCCAAATCAGCCACAAAAATTATAATTGTTTTACACAATCAAAATAGAACAAAATGGATCATGACTACTATGAAGCAAATAAACAAAAAGAAAAGTGCAGCATCTGCATGTGGAACAAAATGAAAAGCTATTTAAATTAACCATACCTGCAACTGAACCATGAATATGTTATACATCTTAACATATTGTGCATCATAGTAATTCCCAAATTGAAGGGATGCCACCTGTGAACATAAAAAAATGAATGATAGTCTTTAAAGTTTAAAGTAAATGCACAAGCACTAGGAAGCGGGACAATACCTCGGTTAAACATTGCAATGTCAGGTTTCGATATGCTTGCATTGTGAAAAACTTCAGTAATGTCTCAAGCTGTGATTAACACAAATACCAAAAGATCTCATATTTCCTCCATGACAGTGTAATATGAATTAAACAGATGTGTATACCTACCAATGGTGATTCAAATATATAGCCCAAGGGAATCCAAGACAAGAAGGCATGCAATGTAGAGAGTGTTGCACGTATGAGCTCAGTTCGTTGGGAAACTGATAACACGAATAAGCATAACTCATGTATGAGCTGAAATTCACTGCAAACAACCCATGTGTAATCCTTAGCAATGTATAGGCAGTCCATAAAGAGTAAGCGTAGACAAACTACATTAAATAATTGAACTGCTGACAAGCTATCAGGTTAGTTTTTTTTTTAATAGACAAAAGCTATTAGCTGTTACCTATTCAATGATTGTTTAAGCTCTTTAATCTTCTGCTGAGTCATCTCGCCTCTTGAAAAATCAAAAACCTCTTCACTCAAAAGCTGAAAGAACATTTCATAATGTTACTCATTGATTTAAGGAATAGATTTTAACATAAATGAAGATAAACTTACCTTCAATATAGCCATACAATTCTCACAAATAGTTTCACTAGTCTTAGCTGCTGAAACAAGGTCAGGAATAAAGTTTCGCCATCTCGCTGGCCACTCATGCTTCAGAATCTGCATACACAATATATACAGATCATTATATAAATGTTACAAATCTTTAGGTAGTTACCAACACATCAAAAGATTGGAAAGAAATCTTGCAAATCTTAATTGTTAATGAGGAAGGAAAAGGAAATCTAAATCCCCGTGTAAAAACAGAAATCAACTGAAGAAATTATATAACTTTCAACAAGATAGAGAAAGCAAACGAACCGAATAACACAGGAAAAAATCAATCTAAATGATAGAAGGAAAATGCAATGTCAATTTTACCTGAACTAATATAATGTTGAGTTTGTTGACATACAATCGCTCCGTTCGAAATGAGGCCTCATTGCGAGAAAGCTGTGCAAGATAGGTAAATAATGGAATAAAGGATACATAATTAATACAAGCATTGATAAAACAACAAAGTAAGTTGGGCTAGCTCATGTATCAGCTTCCTCCATGTGAGTGATACCTGTACAATAACATCGGAGATGAAATTTTTCATTCCATCCCGCTGCTCAACTGGTAGTGCATTCCATCTATATTTAATCACACCCTCTAGCACCTGTATTAACAAGCATAAGGAAAATATATACTGAGAAATGCAGCTAAGAATAGAATTATGGTAACAAAGTGGAAAAATTGTAGGACATTTAATAATCATTACTTCGGAAGCACTGACAACCATGTTGGATGCAAAGGTGAAAATGAAAAACAAACCAAGTGAAGTGTAAACAAGCAAATGAAAACATGATACAGAAGTACAGACGTCCATAGTTTCATCCAACAAAGCAATACGCAAAATTTAGTATTTAAGATTGCTTCCGCATCCCATATATAGGACTCTGACATCTCTCCCTCCATGTCCACCATGAGATCACAGGCAAGTTACCAAGCCTCACACGTCAGTTGTGTTGGAGCATGTGGAGGAGCCGTCACACTCAGATGATTACTCGATACACAGAGTATTAACTGGTGAATTTATTGTGGAAAATCTTTTTCTTTATCTAACAAAGCAATTATTTACCAAATATCCATGTTTACTGCAAGATGAAGAATAAACAGAACTGAACTAATTCAGACAACAAAGCAGAAAAAGAAAACAAAATTCTTAAAGGCAGGCCCGTGATGCATCCAACTGTGGGCCAGATCAAATAAACAGGGACTGATCCATCAAGAAAGGTTGTTTGATGGAACAGGGTTGTTTGATTTAATGTAATGCAGTCGCGTAAAGGGAAAGAAGGGCGGGGTAGAATTTTCAATGACTAAAAATTAGGGCAGTGGGGTCAAATATATAAAAATAGGGGGCATGGAATAAAATAAAAACTGTAGATACCAAGTGTAATATTTTAGGACTTAACTTAGGTACTGTTCCACACATGCGGTTTTTACTGTGTTCAACTACAAATAAAGCATAACCGCCCACAATAAATGCTGTCCATGTTTTGTGGGATGCAGTTAATGACGTCATCTTCAAATTTTTAACTAGGAACCATATGAACAGTTTTCCAATAACAGTACCTAAGTTTTCTCCAATATTTTAAGCCTCAATGGCACATCTGCACACAGCACGTCCTCATTGACGCATGAGTCCCCCACTGGTTTTGGTATTCTTCCTTTTTTGAGTTTGTTTCATTCTAGGTAGTCAATCCCGGCGGGACCCTGGACGAGCGGCGCATCTCACAGAAAAACCGGGACGGGAATGTGAATCCCAGCCCACTTCTGGTTTGCAGCCGCTCCAGGTGGGAGAGCGGGTTCACGGTTCACGTGCTCCGGCTACCAGGTTCCCGCTCCAGGAAAATCACGATTTTGACCATCAAATTTGAACCATTTGAAGGGCAATTTGGGTTTTTGGCACAACCCTAACTCTTTTCTCTCTTCTCCTTTCCTTCCTTTCTCTGTATCCGCCATTTTCAACACTTAACCCTTTCATTCATTACCTGTTCTCTGTTTTTATTATCATATGTTTTTTTGTTTGTTACATTGGAATCAGCTACTACTTAAACACATTAAACAACACGTTGAATCTCTCCTCTGTTACATTGAATCTCTAACTAGTAGATCTGATTGCCTATTTAATGTAAAAGTTAGTCGATATGATAATTGACAAGGTTTATTAAAATAAAGATCTGCAACAACAATTGTGACCGCAAATCCACAATGTCAAACTGCCGAGGTTCTAAAGACCTGAGCAATCGGACGACAATTGCAACTCTGAAATATCAAGGACCGCGTTGCAGCCACAATTTAAAACATTGGTAATCATTATCTAACATTATGGTAACAATCTCAGCTCATGTATTACTTGAGTAAAATAAGGTACATTTGCTTTCAGGGTGGAGTAAGGTTCTCAAGCATAAACATAGCTAAAAAACTAACCTGCAAAGCAAAGAACTTGGTATTTAGATTTTGAGTGTTCTGTAAAATATGCATGACTTGTAGCCACATGTCTGGATTATTTTGCAATTCTCGCAAAATCTGGTCAGCAGCAGTTCTCTGCATTGCGTTTGGAACATAAAAAACTGTCATCGATAAAATTCAAGTAATTAAATTTAAGGTTTAAACATGATTTTAGTCCCCACAGATTTTTTTTATTAGATTCAGTCCTGCAAATGCAAATTCAAAAAATGTTGCTTTTGATCCTGACGTCATATGTGGCACAATAAAATCACGTCGCATGGCCGAATAAGCTGACAGCGGGGATTAAAAACAACATTTTTTTAATTTGCATGGACCCAAACCAAACAAAAAGACTTACCGGCAAAGAAAAAAAAAACACGCTATAATCGAAGG
>Ga0209282_1001426_pt1 | contig 13129 bp, 6 predicted proteins | sample Mtrugardesep15_FD_187529 | JGI IMG/M metagenome (GOLD analysis project Ga0209282, IMG submission 187529) | Root nodule microbial communities of legume samples collected from California, USA - M. trunc garden sep15 (SPAdes) (version 2) | ecosystem: Host-associated > Plants > Roots > Nodule...
ATATTTTTCCCCAAAAAAAAAACAAATATTTTTGTTCAATTAAGCCAAATATGTTGGTTCAAAGTTGTAAAATAAAACCAAATATTTGTATTCTCTCAACATATCACATTATTAATATTAGACCAAATATTTTTATGATATTATCCAATATAGATAATCAATTAAAATAATATACATCAAATAGTAAGTAGTGGAGGTGCACAACGGATATCAAAGTGGAGTTTCAACATCAAAGTTTAGCCATGATCGAACCGTTGGAGTTATTGCCTTCGCTCATGCATGCCCAATAATGAGCATACAGTGAAGGTGCAACGACCTAGGGCCCATGGTTGCAGGGTTCCAAATTTTTTATAGGGGGTGTATAAGACTTGTTTTAAGCACAAAGATGGTCCAAACATTTATCAGACTACGGTTCAGCCCAACCAACCAAAATGTATATAAAATGTATAAAACAAGAGAATCAAAACGTATAACACTAAATCACAAGAGAAAAACACAAAACCATGAATGACTTCGGATTCAATTCGCCTCCCTTCACTTCAGGTATGAATTAATGAATTTTCAAGATTTTGATTTTGAATGAGAAAAGTTTGGCCAAAATCTCAAGACTGGTAGTCACAAAAGGTAGAATTCAAGATTGCTTAATCACAAAAGGTTGAAGTCAAGATTGAAAGGTACATGCCGCTTTTACCTTTCCCGTCTCGGTACTTATTCAGCTAAGCAATCAAATAAATGTAAAACAAATATTACTTCATAAACAAGAAAATATATGAAGAAGCCAAGCAAATAATTAAATTATGCTTTCCCATTAACCAAATTCTGATAAGAATGTTTCCAACTCTTAATAGATAATTTGTTTGAGCAACCAATATTTGGCAGCTTTTTGAGGAGCAATGCAAAATGAACAAAATAGCATTGCAAACCAATGTGGCCTACTTTATTTGCCAAAGATACAGTGTTAACTGCTCAGCATAACTAAATGTCTGAAGAAGTTAAACCTCCAGAACTTCAAAACCACACTGTCAAAATGAATGTATGAAAATATATAATCACTGTGCAGTGGCTTCCTTCAGATATGCAATAAGATCAGCACGTTCTTGGGGTTTCTTTAGACCGGGAAATACCATCTTGGTCCCTGGAATATACTGCACAAGAGCATACATAACATACATAGATCAGTAACACATTGTGGTGGAAACAAGTCTCTCACTGTTACTAAGTAATATTAGCATATTACCACAATATGGAAATCTTAGAAAACTAAATCCCATAAACAAAAACAAAAAAAATTAGGGTGTACATGAATAATATTTATTATTGATTAGCTTATAACTACGAGAGCTTCTCAACTGAAATAAGTAATTGACTTTTAACTAACGAAAAAGCCCTTGCTTGTGGCAATGGAGAATTAGAAATCTTCATAAAATGTGAGATGCAAAATCTCATTTCAATTTATGCAAAAATCTCTATGTTACAAGATTCATAATAATATTTCAATTTTATTTTCCAAAAAGTGTTCATTGAAAAGTTTATCCAACTAAGCTGTAAATCTTATTTCAGTGAAATACTAGATTATATTGTACCTTTTTGGGGTTAAGCAAATAATCATATAAAGTCTTCTCCTCCCAATTCACAGCCATGTTCTTGTTAGCTGCTGAGTAGGAATATCCGGGAGTAGTGCCTGATTGCCTTCCAAACAAACCATTCAGATTGGGTCCTGAGATTATCAACAAGGCAAATATTTTAGTCCAAATAGATAATCACATTATTCAAACAACTTCATACATGTAACAGAGAAATAACTAATTTATAGATACAGAGATTATGATCAAACTCAGTGCCAGCAAAGGAGTAATGAAAAACATATACTAATATAATATCAAGGGAATAAGGAACTCTAATGAAACATCAATAGCAACAATAATACAGCGACCATTACAACACTAATAAACCTATGAATCAAATATTGAAATAATAAATACGGATAATCAGACTGCTAATCAATGTTGTTAAATAGCAGCTACAACATTGCAACGGCGTTATGTCAAAGCAGAATTTAAACAAATCGCTATTGTTTTGCAATTAGTACATAATATTGTGAAATGGCAGCTATAAACAACTATAGCATTGCTTTGTAGCGTAATTAAAACAAATCGCTATTTTCCGCAATCCGCGATTGACAATGCTACAGCTAATGTAGTTAATGACAAAACATATCTTTCTATTTTATAAAAGACAACATATTATCCTAGACAATAATATTAAATGAAATCCATATCCAAATCCATCGAATCATAAATCAACAACAATCTAAAATTAATTTGAATTACGAATAAATAATTACATTTTCAATGAGGATCAAAGTAGATTTAATTATCGAATCAAATACTCAAATTTCAACCAACTTTTCCACGTTCAAATAAAAAGACGGTTGACAGAAACATACAGAAAATTCAAATAACAAACAATACATAAACATTAAACACAAGTTGCATAACATGTGGAAATGGAATGATTTAGGTGAAAACAATGTATAATCACACATTAATTTCTAGATCTAAACATCATATTGCATAAATTCGAAAAATAAGAGAGAGATCCAAATATGAGAAACTCGATCTAACCTTGTTTGTGACCGGCACCTTTATCGACGGTGTGACACTGAGCGCATTTGGTTCGAAAGATTTTATCTCCGGATTTGGCATCACCAGGAGGTGCTTGTTCAAACGACGCCATTGATGAATTGATTGGTTTCTCCGCAAAGAAAATGAATAAATGTTTGGGGTTTTTTCGAAGCGAATGAAAATTTGGAGGAATGAGAGAATTTATAGACACGGTTGCCACGGTGTTTCTAACGCAGCCCTAATATTTTACGTTCACGTGGATTGATTTTGGCGCTTCAAAAGTAGCGTTAGCGTGAGGCAAAAGTCAAGTTTGGTTGGCATGGGAATTTTCGTAAAGTTTGTTAAGTTTTTTATTCTGCATGTGAAGGACATTGTCAAAATATTCTTTATATTTTTTTTAAAATAATATTCGAAAGTGCAAAAAGTAAAAACAGAACAAGTTCCAAAGGGTATTTATTAGTTTTTATTGATGTGTAAGGTGATTGCCACGGTGTCCTTATCTTTGGGTCGGTCATGTTTGTTGTTGCATTCTAATTTTTTTTCCATTCAATCTTTGGATGTTGGTAATTCAACTAGTTTGATCTAAGATATAAAGAGTTCAAAGTCCTGAATTTAAATTTTAACAAATGAGTATATATTAATCTAACAATTGGTTTATAACTTTCGTTCAACAACGAACGGTAGTAAAATATTGGTGATGGTATTTTCGAAAATTCGAGGGGCTAGCCTAAAGAGCAATTTTATATATATTTTTGTAAAATTATTGTGTCATTTTATTTGAAGGTCATCAGTCGATTGCCTATAGCTATTAGCTTTTACATCTTTTTTGTTTATGTGTATTCCCTGCACATTTAAACCAAACGATCAAATAACTCTTTTTATATTATTTTTTTACAATTTCCCATGCATTTAATATTTTACGAACATGGATCATTCATTGAATTATGAGCAACCTACCTCGTGGACTACTAGAAAATCAATCGCCAAATGTATGAACATGACCAAAAGGATTACAAGTCAAGATTGTCGTGCTATGGTTTTTCATTTCAAAAGCACATTTCCTTAGTCTATAATGCCTCATTATTGGACTCCGTTGATCAACAATTAGCCAGATAAACTAATTGAATTAACTTCTCCAGAAGTGCATATATAAAAAAGAATCTTGGAATAACTATAACATTAAATATGTTTTTGGTCCCTATAAAATTAGAACATTTCAAGTTTAGTCCTTACTTAATTTTAGTAGTTCTTTTAGTCCCTAAAAAATATTTCTGCACTCAGTATTAGTCCCTCCTCAATTAAAATCTGTTTAATTTATGTTTAAACTCTTGAGTTTTTGAACAATTTTTTACATACGTGTTAAGAACATTACTAAAAGTTTCTCTGCAAAAAATTGTCGCAAAATTTGATTTCTACGTCCAAATTTTGTTAATTTTATCTTTAACTTTTTCCGTTTTAAAAAATTCATATTTAATTATTTTTATGTTAAAAAATTCTAAATTTTAGTAAATGAACATTTCATAGTGTTTTAAACTTGTCTCAAAAAAAAAAATTCGTTCAAAAATTTAAGAGTTTAAGGATAATTAAACAATCTTTGTTGTAAGAGAGACTAAAATTCTAAGTAATTCTTTTTTATAGGGACTAAAAAACCTATTAAAATTATGTAAGGATTAAACTTAAAAGTTCCCAATTTTATAGAGACCAAAAACATATTTAACTCTAACTATAAATCCTTTTAAGAGTAACTTTTCTTATGCAAATTGTTGTGCAGCAGATGCAGTTAATTGGTGGTTGCAGGTCTACAAATTGAAGGTGCGTGAGAGAGTGAAGCATTTTATTTGGCCAATATTGCATGATAGTTTGATGACAAATGAGAGTAGAGCTAGCATGAGATTAGGTGATCCCTATTGGCTTGCATTGTAGACATAAAGTTCAGAGCTCTTCGCATGTTTTAAGCGATTGTCCTATAGTACTTGATGTGTGGATTAAAGTGGTTCGAGTTAAGAATCAACATCAATTTTTCTCGGTGAATTTGGAGCAGTGGATCGGATTGAACTTGACTAATAATCAGGCATGAATTTAAATCATCTGTGGTCTGACTTCTGGGCTATGAGCTGCCATACAATTTGGAAATGAAGGAATTCTGATGCAACAGCTGATGTAGTGCATACAAAGCAAAAAGTGGTGCAAGATATCAGATGGAGGCCTCCTCCAATTGGCTAGTTTCAGCTTAACACGAACGGAACAGGTAAACAAAGTAGACGTGCAAGTCGTGGTGGCTTGATTAGAGTAGTGGATAGTCAATGGTGTGGAGGTTTTTCTAAGTTCATCGGTAGCTGCAATGCATATATGGCAGAGATACGGGGCGCTTTAAAGGTTGAAGTTTGCTTTTAGTAAAGGTTTTAAGAAGATTGAATTGCACTTAGACGCAAAGGTGGTAGTTGAAAATATTGTTGACATTGACAATGCCTCTCCAGATGATTTTTGGTTCAACAAATTCATCGGTTAGTGCAACTGGATTGTGAAGTGATTGTCTGCCACTCGTACTGTAAAACTAATGGGTGTGTGGATGTCTTGACTATCATGGGATGTGTTAAAGATCATATGTTTTATGAGCAAAGTCATGCTCAAGTTAAACCTTTATTTTACTTTGACCTTTATGGTATTGCTAGCCTTAGTGGTTGTTTTGTACTCCCTCCGTCCCTTAATATAACCCTCCTTTTGGTTTTTTTTTGTCCCTAAATATAACACCCTTTTTAAATTACAACACACATTAATTATTTTTTTCCATAGATACCCTTATTTAATACTACTACTAATTCTAAAAGTACAATAAATTGACTTTTCACTTTATCTCTTTAATGAGGTTAATTTTGTAAAATTGTACTATAAAACAGACACATTAACTACACCAACAACATTTCTTAAGAAATGTAAAAAAAGCAATAGGTGCTTATATTAAGGGACGGAGGGAGTAGTATTTATCTTTACGGTTGTACTCACTATTCATCAATGAAGTTTTCGTATTGGTAGCACAATTCAAAACTCATGTCTATTTGAGATAGTATGAAATAAATCCTTAAGCAGATACTTCTTCAAAAAAGAAAATCCATAAGCAAGTAATTTTTGGTATAAAGTGAAACTAACTTGGGCATCTTACATGATTTGAAACTCTTCCATTTAACTTCACTATAAACACCGATAACAAGAAGAAAAAGAAAAAAAAACACCAATAGTTTTCATAAACAAAGAACCCTAAGTTTAATATAATTAAAAAGCCTACTAGAAGTCAAGCCTTTTTTCCATTGTACCTCATAATCTAGAACCTGATATAAATTAAGCCTTTCTTCCATTGTACCTTGATAATAAAAATAAAAATAAACATATTGGATCGAATCCATTGTACCTTGATATGAGATGCCTAAATTAATTGTGGGTAACTAACACATTCATCAGATCATAAGCTAAACTATATACTCGTTCCACCTACCAAAATATGTAAGCATTCATAATAATGCTAGAACTAAAGGAATGTCAGATAAGAAAACCATCATCACCCTGCAGCAGTTGCCGATCTTGGTTTATCCAACGCCTGATTCAGGGTTTTGAAAAGGCAGGCTTGGGGAGGCCAGGTATCTGCAAAATAATTTTATCAAAATTATATGACCAAATGCTAAGTAGTGTGAAAACCAATTTAAATTTAAAATATCAACTTAAATATTCAGCATATGGTCCATTATGTTTTTTGCAAAAGCAATGAATTTTAATTTTAAATTCTATCTAAATTATTCAACAGGGCAAATTATTGAATTGCAAATGGAATAAGTTTGAGGAATGAAGTTACCATTTGCAATTCAAGCTGATTTTAGATAGAAGTTTCCATTTCAGCTTGAATTTGCAATTCTTGCTGCTATTTAACACACACACACACACACACACAAGTTTCCATTTGAGGTGTCAAATATGCTAGTTCAAGCTGATTTTGCCAAACACTAAAACTTTAATCAGCTAGTCTATCTACTATACGTTATCACCTATCCTCTATAAGCTAGCTTATCAGCTATCTGCTATAAGCTAGGTTAACAACTATCCACTATTTTTAACTAAACATAGCTTTAGTGTAATTACAGTATCGGTACCATTTGCAGAACATTTGTAAACAGCATTGATAAGAAATGAAAAAGATACATACCACAACTCCATTGGGGCCTATTTGGTTACGAGAAATAAAGTTAACAACGAGAGTTGCAAATTCATCAGGTACATCTTCCTAAATATAACAGGACAGAATATGTTAGATTACCAAGTAACGAAGAAAACCATAACACAACATAATGAATGCAGCCAGAAACATGGCAAGTACAAACCTGAATAGCATGCCCTGTGTGTCTGACAACTATCATCTGAAACTTTCCTTGCATTTGACCAATTGTGAGAGACCTGTTACAGAAACAGTGCCAATAAAAAAAAAATTAGAACTCCACGAGAACAATTCTGTGTGCTCATAAACCCGGGGAAGAAAGATGAGAAATACAAAGAATTAAATATAAAACTATTTCTACCAGAGTTATCATTTTCAGATTATACATTTGAATCGCAGTTATTAATGAAACAACTAAAAATTAAACTCATCACATCTCTGATCACAATCTGCTCTACTAGGAAATTCGACAAGACAGTTATCATCAACACTTTATGGAGATAAGATATTAAGTTAGAAAAAAAAATTGCATCCAGTTGTTTAATTCCATTCTAGCTAATGAAATTGATAAACCACCACAAGTAAAAGGTTTCCCTGGAAACTAATAAATAAAATTTAAACACAACCAAAAGCTAAAACAATTTAAGGGATGTGACCTGTCCAATCTATCTGTTCCTGCTAATAACAACAGCTTCGGAACAGGGGATGACAAAAATTTATCTGAGAGGCCTTCATACCTGTATGAAAAATATATAATGTATAAGCCGATGATAAAATACTATAAAATTTACTTTCAATTCGATAAAAAATTTAGCCTAGTTCTGCCTGTTTAGAATCTTTTACACAATAAGGATGTATATCAGCGTATAACTTGTACATGATAAAAAGAATAAATATGAAAATGTCTGATGGGAAGTGTTATATTGCCAATTCATATCCATGCAATATTAGGCAATTAACCTACAATAATCCATGATAACCTCCATCTGCAGGAGAGATGCAAGGTCAAACAAATCCAGGATTGTAAACAGGTTTGTTACCTCTTACAAAAAACAGTCATCCTTATTTATACTTTATTAAAGGATACAGTTGATCTATAGTTGGTCTGTCCTTACCAAAGCTCATGGAAGCTTTGGTGGACTATCCTACATTGTATTAAACCCTATAACGGCTCTAACCGTTTCTGTTAAGTTTGTAACTAACTGACGTGTGTAAGTCAGTCAATCGTCCTTAACCTGCTAGTGTAGGTCACAAGGCAATCTATAAATAGATTGACTCATTTGTAATTGTAACAGAAATCAATACAATCAAAATTCAGTTGAGAGATTCAATAGAATAGCTATAACCTTTCTCTGTAGAATCACAAAAATGTGAATTGCAGAAATTCTATTATACATTTTTTTTTTCCGAGGGAAAATTCTATTATACTTGCTGAACTATTAATCTTCATTATTATTAGAATTAAAGAAACATGACAACCAATCCTAAAAGATAATCTTCCTCTAAAAAAAATAGATAATCCAAAATATTCAACATATCCTATGATATACAACAACAACCAAGCCTTATCCCACTAAGTGGGGTCGGCTACATGGATCAAATGATGCCATAGTGTATATCCTATGAGATAATAATAAAGAAATTAAATTAAATATTCTTAAACGTAGTAAGCATGAAAAGACTAAGATAAGACATACCAGCCTTTCCAATATTGTTCAGTCTTTTCCAGCTCTGTTCGATAAACATAACTGCAGCATCAAAGCAAGATAATGCCAATTAAGTGTAAAACGAAGTCTATGGAACCAGCTTGTTCAGATTGGATAAAGGAAAAAGGACTATATTTTGGATTATTCCACCACTGTAATGAAAAGCAAGGAGAGAGGTACCAACCATTTCTTTGAATCATCGTATTTTACTGTGGCGGGGACTGATACGCGAGCAGAATCAATATTTCTTAAAGTGCCAGCCCTCACACTCCATTCAATCTGCATACAAGCAATTTCAACTCCATTCAAAATTCACCAAAACAAATGAAACAACACTCAAGCACTGATGTTCAAGCAGTGCATAATAAATTAGGATGACATAGAAAAAGGCCTTTTTCTTAAATATCTAACTAACGACAAAAAAATGTTAAGAAAATAAATAAAATTCAAATTGAAAACAGATGTGTCAACCATGTGACGGATAACTTAAAATGCAAATAAAAACAGGTAGGATAACTTAAAATGCAAATAAAAACAGGTAAGGATACAGAGCTTACAGCTTTATCAATGCTTGAAAAATGTTGCATCCTATTTGAGAGGATTTGCTGCATATGAATTAGTGAAGCCATTGCAGTTCCCTGAAATTTTTGCGACAATCAAAATTTCAATGTCCATCCGTGATGAGTAAGTAGTAGTAAAAGCAATAAGGAACTTAACTATTAGGAAGTTAGAAACCTAACCTCTACAACATCCACAACTATCAACCCAGCCAAGGTTGACAATGATTTCCTTGCAGCAATATGCACAGCAATCGACCCCCCCATGCTTTGATGATGGATAGAATTTTAATCAATAATAGATAATAGTATACACCAAAATTAATTATCATTTATATAACGGAAAGTGATAGTCCAGTCAGGCTAGGTTCACCCAATATTTCTCTAGGAATAAAACTCATTGAAAAAAGAAAGTAAAAGGGAAAAATAAAGGTTGTGTTAAAATTTAAAAGCACAATTAAATGAATAGAGACAGATGAATATCTGCAAGAACAAATGCAAATGTAAAACTTGCCTCATTATACATAATATCTGTTGAGCTGAAACCAAGTTTAGCAATCACATACAACAATCAAAACATTTCTACAGTTTTGTCTTACAGTTTTACAGCAGATACATTTTGATTATGAAAAACAATGTGTAATAATTGAAGAACGACAAATTAGTCAGATGAAGGGAAACTGTGCTGGTGAGGCAGGTAAAAAAAACGAGCAAAAGAAGATAATTTGGCATTTGGCTAATGGCTCCTTCATATCGGACAATACATTAAAAGTTCTCTTCTTTTGTCGACTCAACTCAACTCTGTTCTCGTGATTAACCATCCATCCCCAAAATCTTTGTAATAACCAGAACAAAATTAAATTTCATTTTCTTCGTTGTACTTCATATGGGCAAAATAACAATTGCCACATCATAAAAATATAAACTACATGCAATATCTAATATAGCATTGATGATTGTCGTTAAACAGGACTCTACACCACAAAATATAACTAAAACACCCTGAAATTTGTCCCCCTTCAATTCTACCAAATAAAGGCACCAAATTTTTACCCGGTTACCAAGAGTTATATTATATCATCATCTAATCAAGGAAGTAATAGAAGAATTAAAGTTTCAGTACATTTAATCTGAAAAAGAATCCAATTTTACTTTAAGTGACCAACATGCTTCACAAAGATTCAAGTCAGTCGATAAAGTGGACATGTTCATGTATGAAAAACCGGAGACAGTAAAATAACATAAATCCAATCAATTTAAATCACCTGTGACCAACGAGGATAATTGCTGGAGGAGAATCGCCATATAATTCCTTTATAACAGCAACCACGTCATTGCACATGGTCTGCACAACAAAACAATGATCACCATTACAATCACATGAGAAGTATAACAAAAACCAGCAACTGAACATGGCACACATATTCACAAACAATGTAGTTCACTTAGCTTATTAATTACTCCGTACCTCAACAGATAAGTCAAAATCATTATCTGTCACTGATTTTCCATGACCTCTCAAGTCCATCGCAACCACCCTAGCTTTCTCCTTAATTATACCCGTTGACACGGCAAATGAAAGCCTGTAAGGAAATAATGTGGAGGCTTTTATCAAATTTAACTTGCAATAATTGTTGAAAACATTTTTTATCGTACATAAATAAATCTATATTTATAGTGTGTGCACATTTAAGGTGCAGAAAACAAGTTCGAAATGTAGTAACTAACAATCAAATGGCAATTTGGTGTCGTAAATTGCTGTTGATACTAGTTGAGCACAGATCTTTCATGTGAGGAATAAATCGAGCTGGTTAGGGTTGAAACCCATCAATAACACCTCGCGATCTTGTCGCAGAGTTAGTTTCATGGTTGTAGTTAGGTTAGTTTTCTGATTAATTATTTACCTATTCGGTTAAATGTTAGTTACTAGTTATCGACAATCAATATTAATAACTTGTATTTAATCATGTATATCCTTCATTCTTATCTTTAAATATTAAACCCCTGTAGAGTTTACAACTCCCTCAGTCTCTAAAAATGTTTGCTTTTTTTCTCATTGCATTATGATAGCTTTAATAAGTAAAAATGTTCCGATTTCCATGTCACTCCATGAACACAACATTAAAAATGAGTTTAATTTAAATACATTGTCTTTTTACACTGTCAACAAATCACAATCAATCAAATGAATTACATTTTTAACGATAGCATGGATATAATTGATTACAACAACGACCAAGCCTTATCCCACTAAGTGGGGTCGGCTACATGGATCAAATTACGCCATAGTGTTCTATCATAAACCAAATTTGAGTCCAACTCATTGACCTCTAAATCATTTTCTAATGGTTTCTCTAATAGTTTTCTTAGGTCTTCCTCTACCTCTTTTAATAATTGATTGACAGTGTAAAAAAAACTTTTTACACTGACAATTTATACTATGTAAATCCATTAATTAAAAATGCATTAGCATACATACCCAGAGTAACCACCACCATGTAAACAAAATACAACAGGACCCTCAGTTCCTGCCATGTAAACATGAAAAACCTGAATATAAGTAAAATAAATTGTTAGCAAAAAAAATTAAAAAAAATAGTCATAATATTGAATTTGGAAACAAACTAACATCATTTGATTCTGGAATAGCAACATCATCTTCTATATCAAAGTACACAGACCAATCTAACGGTGCGTATTTTTCCGATGATGTCCTACAATAATAATTAACAGTTAAAAGTGAAAACGACATCGTATATGAAAAGATGAAGATCGAAGTGGAAGAAGAAGGCGGTTACTTAGTTGGAGGACGTTGAGGAACAGAAGCGAAAACGGAAGCTGGTTGTGGTGGTTGATCGTCGGTGATGTCTTCGGGAAGTGACGTCATGTGAGAAGAATCCATTGCGTTTTGTTTCAATCGATCTATGAGGAGGTTCTAACACTATTGCAGATTTTGTAAGAAAAAGAAAGAGTTTTGTGTTTGTGAAACAACAAGATCACGATGCTTTGATGCTTTTTTTTCCTTTTAAAATACACTAAATTCTCTCTTGGTGTCCTATAATGTCATGTTGAAGTGGCACTGGCATTGCATATTTGCATCCTATTTGATCAATTTGTTTTAAAAATTTAAATTGGACATTCTAACTACTCTTTTTGTAAAAATAAAAGAAAAAGTGACTATTATTATTTTGTAATAATAATAGTTGTGGTTTTAGGCATGTATTAAAATATACAACGAAAGAGAATAGTGATTTTATCAAATTATAGTAATATTTTATTAGAGACCGATCATCTAATACTTACTCGGAAATAATCGAAGCAGTAAACTGTCTGAATTGATCGAACTTCTAGAAATGTGTGATTAATATTTCATTGAAAATCAAAAGTCACGTTCATTTTGAAACAAATGTTATCTTTAAAGTGACACTCATTTATTAACCTAAAAAAAAATGACACTCGTTTTAAAAGGGAATGAGTGTTCATTTATAAAGAAAATATATATATAATTTTATTTTAAAAAGACTTTAATTTTGGTCGTTTTAATTTGGACTTCAATAACAATCGTAAATTTGGTCTTTTCTTATCCAATTCCAGCCTTCGTACTCTCTTATGATATCTAATAACTAGTATGATATACGTGACATGTAGAGGAAATTAACGTACTTATAAAAATTTAGTTAAAAAATAATTTTTTAATTTGAATTGAAAGTTCATTTATTCAACCACACTTCACCATTGTCCAATACCATCCTCTCCACTCAAAATCCAAACCAGTTGTTATTGATGTAACCATGGCTTCGTGGTGGTGTGATTGAGACTTAATGTTGTGTCGCCGTCAAATTTCAATTGGGATTGCTCGACACCGCCTGATGCTACGACAATGCCTCGTCGACGACAACATTATTTCTTGCCCTGGTAGATCACTAAGTGTGTATGTGGTCTCCGGTTGGTTCACGCTCTCTTGTTGTGTGAGCATGGATTACGTCAGTGTTCTTCGATTTGATAATGTTTCTATGTATGGTGTATCTCGCATTTGGATTC
>Ga0209282_1001427_pt1 | contig 13126 bp, 6 predicted proteins | sample Mtrugardesep15_FD_187529 | JGI IMG/M metagenome (GOLD analysis project Ga0209282, IMG submission 187529) | Root nodule microbial communities of legume samples collected from California, USA - M. trunc garden sep15 (SPAdes) (version 2) | ecosystem: Host-associated > Plants > Roots > Nodule...
TTAATAATGTACTTGAAGAATAGGCGTAGGGAAAAGGAAATAATAGTCAAAATATTTCCAGTTAATAATCTAACGAACCACTCAAGCAATTTGGGTGGTTAACAATGTTAAAACTTCAAAGAATGGTGGATGAGAAACCAATTGTTAAATCAATTAAATACTTGATAGAGCTATAAAACTTCTTAAACCCATGAATTCATGTCTTGAAATTGCTCTGCATATACACACCTGTATGTGCTAGCGTCTATACACTTTATGTAATTTCAGCTCACTGTATGTGGAAGTGTATAGGATTATAGGAAACATTCACATATAAATACTAGGGAGATCTATAATAGAAACTATTGCACACTTCTACTCTAGAAATCATACAAAGTTTCTAGCATCCTTTCAACTTCAAATGACAGACAGTATTTACTAACAAGTTTTAAGAAAGGGAAGTAACTTTCATCTGCTAAGCATCTGAACAAAGTTTGAATTTAGACACTGTTGATAACAGAAAACCACGAATGCCACACAGAATATGAATTTAGACACTGCGTTGAATTTAGACATCTGAACAAAGTTACTAGAAAATGAAACTTACAAGAGTGTCTTGGCCAATCCACGAATAAGATTCATGTCGAGTAGCAGCCCAGAAAACCGCAAATGCCACACAGAATAAGAACACTGCCAGCGAGAAAATAGAAATCTCCCCAAATAGAGGTACATTCACGGTCTTTTGACCAATATTATGCCATTTCCTGCTCACATGTAGATTTGTAAGAAAAAGTAAAGGATTTAGAAAAGTTAACAGAACACACACCATGCAGAAAGAACACTGATTTCTTTTTATGTCCAGAGAGAGAGATTGGTGTACCTTAAAGTAAGGCTTGTAATACAATTGTGCATCCCCTGTAAATTAATACAAACTTAAATTAATGGACAGGAAATTAAAGACTTCGATTGTGTATGTTGATGATAATGATGAGTGATGATATTGATATTTGTGCTCTTAGTCTTTCACACAGACACTGCCACTCTCTTCCTATCCTATTTTTTCCTTAATGCAACTTGTGTATGAAATTGACAAGGTTAACTTAGTATAGTATGTCAAATTCTTGAACTGCTAATAGCCTAATAAAAACTTAGTGTATATAGACAGAAATTTCAATCATGTATGATATAGGGAACTAATACCCTCTTCATGTATACTACAAAATATGATCTTTGTCAATTTGCAAAAGTGGTAGCAAAAGTCATGGAAAGGAATGAATTACATTACCTCAATACCAGCAATGCAGAAAAGTACAATGAGCAACCACATAAACCAAGATGACATGAAGAAGAACAACAGAACAAGAAAGGTAGATGCTGATATGACAAATACGACGGCAGCCTTTGAATTAATGTTAAGAACTTGCTTATCAGAATCACCTCTTGCTGCGGCAACATTTTGAGATTCCTAGCAAAAGATTAAAAAAAAATGTATATGTAAAAAGTTGTGTTTTTGAAGGCATGTTAAAAACAAACTTGAATAGATTGTTTTGGGTTAACAAAATGGTAGGAAGAGTACATGTCCGTTCGCTATAGCGTACAGTTTGTAATAGTTCATGAAATTAAAAGTGGTTGTAAGAAAGAAAATAAATGATGGAAATGTAGATCTGTACACATGCCAAGGTCAGTGTATCTAATACATTTCCCATCTCAGCATTGCTCAAATATTAAGTGATTTTTGCTTGACAAAAGCATGTCCCCACATCCAAATAGTGCTTACTCAAGGCATCATAAACAGATCTTTTTAAGTACATATCATAAACTTTAAAGCTGACAAAGGATTGCAAGGAAAAACCTTGGGATATAATTCACTATAGCGTTCACCAGACTTCTCCGGAGTAGTTAGATCTGACCATAATGAAGCACACACAATTGTTCCAACAGACACCAACCACAAAAATGCAACTGAGAAGTCTACAAGTGGTCGAGGTGGGGCATATAACAGAACTTCCACTGCAATATACAATTCAAATCAACCATATGTAGACCATGTGGAAATAAACCCGACATCTAGGATAAATATGCATTTTATTGATAAACTAGCCATGTTTGTCTCATCTCCTTTGTTCAAAGGGTGCATCAAAATGAGAAGGTCCATTACCATTTATGTGTTTGCATGAGAGGAGACATGCTGGTCAGTGCTTTAAAACCACATGGTAATGTAAATTACCTTTTGTTTTCTTGTGCTAGTGTTTTATCCATTAGATCAGTTTGCAATTTCAATTCATGATACTATGATGCTTTATCTATGCAATTTTTTATTAATTCAAATTACAACTGAATTTAATAGTAATACCATCACAAATATATCCTAATTCCAATCCAACACATAATATAAAACTCTACACAATTGCTACATATTAATATAAGCTCCCTGCTCAACATCTTTTGTTCAACAATACCATACGAACGCCTTGTCCAACTTGGCAGGTTTGGTGCAAAAATTAATATGCACTATTGGGCTCTATCAAAAACCAAAAGTTTTAATAAAACCAGTTAGACAAGCATTTAGAGTGAAGTCTTTCTCAATGGTTTTTCTACTGTGTTTTTAGGTCTTCTGCTTCCCCATACTTGTATACTATCTTCTATTTGATTCATTTTTCTTGTTAGAGCCTCTAAAGATCTTACTCTCACATGGCCAGGCAGCTTTAAGAGGAGAGTTTTATTAATCTTTTCTTTAACAAGTCCTAAGCCAACTAGGGGAATGGGAATAAAATTTTCTACAACTAATACAAGCAAAGAGAAAAGACTATTGTCGCGCACGTCTGAGCAACAATCACAACAAACAACCAAGCCTTGATGTATTCGCAGGGTCAGCTATATAGTATAAATGTCAACATAGAGCTCATAAACATGTTTATTACGGCCAAAAAAGATTTTCATCTAATAAGCATATCACAACATGTAGTAGATATACAATCCTAAATACCTTTCTCAAAGACAATAATAGTAATAATAGTAGAAATAGAAGCCCTAACCTCTCCTTCCAGATGTTAAAGATGCGTTGAGAGCTTCTCCTGCTGATTTTGTTATCATCACAACTGGAATTGTGATGTTTGCCTCGGTACTATCAGTGCAAACCATCTCAACAAGATCTGACAAGCAAAATAATCAATAAGATATCATACAAAATACTATGACATAAAACTTATTAACTATATGTAGCAGTGGGTACAACATTAATTGCGATTTCATTATTAGCAAATGTTTAATTGTTAGTGAAAAAGCAAGATGAGATTTCACTATGTATATGTTTGATATCACGGTGGGTCGTCATGAATCTAGCGTACCCACCCTGATAACAAACATATGCTACGTCTTTGCTTGCTTTACTCAGATTTTTCCATTTATATTGAATAATGTATTCAGGTTTTAATAAACGTGATTATGCTTGAGGCTTGAGAAGTGCCTAACTCTAAATGGATGAGAAAGTGACAAGCCTAACACATGAAACTACGGTCATAGGGTTAGGGCCTACTTGGATTGGCTTATTTGAGTTTATCTTGTGTTAGCAATAGCTTATTCATAAGGACCTATCATGCTAAGGAAAGGATTTTCTATTACAAATTAAACAAAAAAAGAAGGGAAACATAAACTAACCTTCTTCATTATTTATGATCAAAACACCGGTAGCACCCCCAGATTGTGCAATGGTAGCTTTAAGTTGAAAATCACAACCCCCGCGAATACATAGAGCAACAGAGTCAACTAACTGCAAAATGAGAAACAAAAAAAACACACTCAGGCATCACCACAGTCATCAGCTCGCAGACACACATGTGGACAATATTAAAAACTTAATAAAATGGATTAATTATTAGAGATGTAAAAGTCAGTTCCGTCCCAAATTGTATGTCGCTTTAGAGAAAAAAGTTTGTCCCAAATTATATGTCGCTTTAGAATACCAATACAACATTAATGTTATTTTTCCTATTATAACCTTAACTATTTATCAAGGACAATTTTGTAAAACAACTCATAATATCTTTTTTCTAGACAATATTAATTGTATTTCTTAATATGTCTTAAATGTCCAAAACGTCGTACGATTAGGGACGGAGGGAGTATTACTTAGACTAGGTACACGCATTCAGTCAAAAGTGTCGGTGCTAAAAGTTTAGTGACTGGGAGTTGATGAAACTAGACAAAACACAAAAGGGAGATAGACATATGAAATTAAAAAGAACCTTTGAAGTTGAAGATGAACAACAATCAGTGGGATTAGAGAAAAGAACACGAGTTCTGACACTATTTTCAGCTTTTTCGGGTAAGGAAGAACCAAATCTTGCAGTCATACCGCTTTGAATAACACTTTCCTCACCATCTGCCCAGTTTTTCACCTTAACCTGCAGCAATTGAATTGAATTGAAATTGAAATTGAAATTGAAATTGAAATTGAGATTGAAATTGTAATTGAGAGAGATAGTAGCATAGATACCAATTGGAAGGGGTTATTGCAGGATTTGGACTTGGGAGCTCTATCGTCATCGCGTTTCACATCGTTTGAGGCAGAAGAAGCAGTTATTGCAAACAGCAACAACAGCACCGACAGAGAGAAACACAATCCGAAGCGAGAAGAAGAAGAAGAAGACGCCATTGTAGTTCGTTGCTATTCTCTTCTCATCTCACATGGAAACAATAAACACCGCGATCTAACTAACTACTGTGGTGTAGTAGTTACTTCTATTCTTCTTCCTCACTCCACTGTTCAACTCTCAAAAACTACCGTTAGTAAAAAAAAAAAAAAAATCATAAAGTAATAAGTTATTTGGTTATAAAATAGGCTTAATTTTGGCTCCATAAGTATCCAAATGTTGTGATTTTGGTCTCTAAAAAAAACTCTTTTCAAACTCTCTATGTTTACTTTCTGTTGCAAGTTTACGCCTCCAAACCAATTCTAATCCAGTCAACGCTGACGTAGACGCCATGTGTCTAATTTTTAATTTAAAAATATGTAAAAATGCATGTAATGCTTTAATTATTTTTTTTTAATGTTTTTTTATTTTTGTAATAAAAAACAAATTTGTATTTTTTTTTAATTAAAAAATAAATTTTTTTAATTTTGTAATTAAAAAAAATTGTACTTAAAAAAATCATTTTTTAAATTACAAAAATAAAAAAAAATCTATTTTTTTAATTAAAAATTATTTTCATTTTTTATACACGTGGCGTCCATGTGTGCGCCACGTATGCATTGACTGGTCAAAATTGGGCTAGGGACTGAAAATGCAACAGAAAGTAAACATAGAGGGCATAGAAAGAGTTGTTTTTTTAGGGGTTTAATATCACAACATTTAAATACTTAGGGGGCTAAAACATTAATTAAACCTATAAAATAAGCACCACACCAAGCTTATAAATATTCCTTCAAAAAAAACTAGCTTATAAATTTAAAAATGTAAAAGGACATTTTTAAATTACAATAATAAATCATAAAGGGTAAAAGAAAAAAAAAATGATAAGTTATAAGCTCAAACGTTATTGCAAATAACATATAAAAAAAAATTATAAGCTCGTGATAATAAAATAAAAAATAAAAAAACAATTACCATACAAGTCTTTTGCATTATACAAACTAATATAAGTTATAAACTACTTTATTTATTCATTTGTTCATAAAAAATGCTACTTTATTCATCTTACCAACCATATCTCAATTTACCATCCTATTATTATTACAACTCTCAGTAAATGTTATTTTAGATATTAGTCGTGTTAACCTGTGTTTCTGTGAGAGAGGTAGAGGTATTTGTGCATGTTCTCATGCTTGTCTTTCATATAATTTTTTATTTTTTCTCATAAAACTCTCCAAATAAATTTAAATACAAACCAGAAATAGAATAATGGAGGACTTTAATCACTAGAGGTATATTTGTTTTTTTGGCTATAAATTGTTATCCAAACAAATGATTTTATTTAAGTCACGCTATATGTAGCATATGGATTATATTTTTAAGTAGTAATATCTAAAACGAAACCAACCTGAGATGGGATGAATATTGCATATGATTTTTAGTTTGTTGAAGTTTAGAGTCTTTTTGTTGTTTAGGACATAAGGATATTAACATAATGCAATATTGTATGTAGGCAGCAGACAAACAAACAATCAATGATTAAACTCGTCTTCTTTATTACAAATTTAAAATCAAAACAAGGAAGAATATAATGAAATCTGCAAACACATAAAAATCAACTTTTAGTAAATCGGTCAATCAAGTTTTCACAAAGTTTGTTCAAATGAGAAAGTGATTAAACTCTTTTGATTGGTAAGAAAACAAACAAGAAACAACAATAAATAGAAAAAGAAATGTTCCATCGTGATGTGGTCTTTATGAATTCTTTAATGCACGCTTAAATATTTCATTTTAGAATGACCAGGGCCTTAATTGTGGTTTTGAACTACATCAACAGTTCTAACATCATTTTACTGCGAAATAAAGTCATCAAAAGATGAAAGGCCGATAAAATATGTTGGGTTGCATTGGATCTCGTATTGAATCGTATCAAACAATTGATCAAAGAAGTTGACGGTGATGTGATCGTATTTTTTTTCTTTTGTTGGTCATGGGGACCAAAAGTTGAAGAACAAGTTGAAAAAGAACTCTAGATTTATGGAAGAATTCAATGCATTCAGAATGAAACACAACACTATTAGAGGTAATGTGTTTTTTGCTTTTTAAGTCGTTGTTTATGGTTTGTTTTGGTCAGCGTGGTTATGTTTTTTCTGCCATTTTAAGGTTTAATGGGTGGTTTTTCATTTATTACCTATAAATTTATACTTTCATATATTGATTTTCGACACTTCATCAAAAGCATTCGCGAGGGAGTTTCATTTACGATGATCGTTAAATGTTTCCACAACGGCAGATTCAATGAAGGTGATGAGGAACAAACAGATTACATATGTAATTGGTTGATCATTAACAATAGTGAAAGAGATATGGATAAAAAGTGGGGCATTGGACGAGTCAGGATCGTCCATTTGATATCATAATTTATATTTTTTAACCGTTCGAGGAAACAATTGGGTTGAGGTTCACACATGCAACCATGAAAGCGATCAAAGAAGATTAGAACACATGACAACTACATAAAACATATTTCTTACTAACGTTGAAATATTATCGGTGATCTTCATAAATCTCTTAAATAAATATCAGTTACTTTGATTGGTTGGTATATTGTGTGTTTATAATAAGTATTAGAATTTAAATTACAGAGTTTATCATGTAAAATATAAAAAGTGTAGGTGATATGGAAGAATATAAAATACATGTGTTGTCATTTTTTAAGGTTTGTTCTACACACAATTTGTGATTTAATTATATTTGAACAACTTTTTTCAATAATTTAATATGTAATGTTGAAAAAATATTTATAAATATTATAGTGCATGAATGGTATTAAATGTGTTTTTATCCCACATGTATAGTTATTTTCCTAAAGTTTGTCACATGTGTTTTGTTTTGGTTTTGAGTATTAGTCTATAATAGTGTTTGAGTTGCATTAAATGAATGATTTAAATATATCTTCTTAAATATGGTTTAATTTGTGTAATCATGTCACCATAAATATTTAAAAATCAAACTTCATAGTATATAGAGAGAAACAATAACAAAAATTGAGATATATAGTATTTTCTAACCAATATCAAAATCAACTAATGTCATAAATACATATGCAACACCTTATAAACATTTTGACTGTACCTTTAAATAGTATTAATCTCAATTATCATCTCAACTATAACATAAATCAATTCATGTTTTGATAATGTATAGTATAAATATGCTTGGTTATAGAAAGATATAACAACAATATATATATATATATAGACACACACACTATGAAGTTTGATTTTTCAATTTTTGTCATTTAAGAAGTGAGGTTGATGTGTACGATGGAGATGTACCAATGTTTTAAACTCATGCATGGAAGGATGATGAGATTGGACGTTGGAGGTAAAATTGTTGGAATGACGATTTCAGACTTCAAAAATGAATGTGACCCCTCTTTGCTAATTATTGTGTTTGTTTGGATAAAACCTTTATTTTATATTTTATATCATAAACACTTATATGATTACTATTTAACTCATGTATATTTGTTATTCTAACCGTATACGCAAAATAACCTGCCTGACTAAGGATCCCAAACATATCACTACCATTGCTACAGAACTTGATGAACTGATAATATTTTTATGGAAAAATAATTTATGGAAATCAACTAATGTATATCTTGACTTTGTTGAATTTTATGATCACGGAAATGTACGTGCATTAGTGAGGTTCGCGATCCAATTTGGATCATTTTTTAGGTAAAATGTCTTCCGATCCAAAATTATGATAACATTAAATGAACATTCAAAAGAAATCAACAAGTGAAATATAAAACTTAAACACGAGAACTTCATTAGTTTCATTCAATTTCATAACATGAAATGGACATTCAAAAACAATTAAAAAGTAAAATATGAAACTTAAACCCGAGAGCTAGATTAAAAGATGTATTGATTTATGTTATTTATGTTATCGATTTAATTCATACACTCGTGATAATGAAATCATCTAGGTTCTATGATTGCTTTTTCATGGCTTAATTATTTTTTTTGTTATTGTTGTTATATCTTTCTATAACCAAGCATATCCATACTATACATTATCAAAACATTAATTGATTTATGTTATTTATGTTATAGTTGAGATTGAGATGATAATTGAGATTAATACTGTTTAGAGCTACAGTCAAAATGTTTATAAGGTGTTGCATGTGTATTTGTGACATTAATTGATTTTGATATTGGTTAGAAAATACTATATATCTCAATTTTGGTTATTGTTTCCCTTTATATACTATGAAGTTTGATTTTTAAATATTTATGGATTTAATATTTTATGTGTGCACTTTAGATTTACAACTCATTTCCTTTTCAATTGGTTAACTATGATGTTGGTTCAGAATTACTTGAGTCATTTTGAATGTTGGAGTGTCTGCATAATATAAACAAATGGCGTGACCCGATGTTTAGGTCGGCTATTATTGTGTCATTATCGCACAAATTAAACCATATTTAAACATGGTGACATGATTGCACAAATTAAACCATATTTAAGAAGATATATTTAAATCATTCATTTAATGCAACTCAAATACTGTTATTGACTAATACTCAAAACCAAAACAAAACACATGTGACAAACTTTAAGAAAATGACTATACATGTGGGAGAAAAACACATTTTATAAAATTCATGCACTATAATATTTATAAATATTTTTTTCAACATTACATATTAAATTATTAAAAAAAATTGTTCAAATATAATTAAATCATAAATTGTGTGTAGAACAAAATTTAAAAAATGACGACAATATAGTTTATTATGAATATAGTTTTTTTAATAACTTTTGGATTTGTTTTTATGCACAATAATATGAAGTAAAATTTTATTATTTGAAAAATATTATTTATAAGAAACAATAAAATATAGTTAATATCAAAAGTGTGATTAATATTAAACAATACAATTAAGAGTCTGTTTGTTATATCTTTATTTTATGTCAAAATTACTTTTATTTTAATCCGTAACAAACGGACACTAAATCATATTCGGAAAATTAATAGAGGGGGTCTTTGACAGATGTTTGACAATTTCATAGGGGTTTTGAAGTTTTGCAAAATTCATGGGGGTTTTTGGTGAAAGTTACAATTTCATGGGTAAAATTTACTATTTACTTTATTTATAACTGTAGCATATATCATATGGATACAAGAATACGTAAGATGTTTAACGTTTAGGATACTATCCAATAAGATACATTAACAAAAATTTATACTAAAATTTATATGCATTTAAAATTTTGAATAGGATTCGGCTAAGTCATGATTTTTTTTTATAAATCATATTATATTTTCATTCATATATTAAATATCAACGTAAACATCATTAAAAGAACTTAACACAAATTTTGTCTAATGTTGATTAATTGAATCTCCCCTCTCTCTCTCTCTCTCTCTCTCTCTCTCTCTATCTTCATCCACAAGAAATATAATTTTAAGTGGTTGATTGAGAAACAATTATACTTATGCATGTATGAAATTGAGAAAGGAGACAAACCAAAACTTCCTCAATCAGAAGAAAACCTAAAGTTTGGAATGCCAGTTTTGTTTTTGACATATGATTCCCTAGAAAACAAAGGTATACTAGACTAGTAAACAAAAGTGTCTAGTGTTAAGCCAAAGTTTGCGGGGAATCAACAACTCGGTTTCCTTCCCTAAAAATATGTGTAACTATCGTATATTTTACTAAATAAACATATAAATGAATTATGAAGAGGAATAAGGTAAAAATGTAAAATGATTAATGATTACCAACAATATTAGTAATAGTTGCTTTTGTTAATTAAACTAGAAGGAAAAAAAACTCAAAATTAGTCAATGTAATAAAAGTGAAAGAGAAATAATATTTGTATAACCATGTTGTTATAATATTTAAATCAATTTTCATTTATACACTTATTATATTTTTACTCTCTTTATTACTTTGATTTTCGCTTCAATACCTACATTTCTTTGTATATATTTAATTGTTCAATAAGGAGTCATAAATATAATTGTTGGTCAACTTTGATACACATTTATTGTTTTAAATAGTTAGTACAGTGAGAGAAATCACTTATCACCATTCTTCAATTGCCGTCAACTTCACCTCTTCAACAACCAAAACCCTTTTTCTCAAAACAAAAAAAATGGATAAAAAAAAAAATTCTCATCCGTGATCATTTAAAAGAGTGAAATCATTTCATCCTATCATCATTTTTTCCATTACCCTCAACTTCACCACTTCAACAACCAAACAATTTTCTCAAAAAACAAAAATGTTGAAAAAAAAAAAACACCTTCACTCATTCGCGATCGTTTGAAAGAGTTGTTCAAGATCCGTGTTCTAAACTTTGTGATTGCGGCTATTATCAACTGTAGAAATCAAAGGCAGCATGAGACTTTTTTTCAAAGTGAAGATGTGAAGTTTTTTCTTTGAGTTGTTCATGTTTGGATTCGAGATCTTCTTTATAGTGGTGCTCACTTGTGCCATTTTGGAGAACCCTTCTCAAGGTTATATCTTTCCTTCATTGTTCGTCATAGTTGCGCATGGTTACTGTGCTTATGTATGACTAATTTGCTCAGTCTTAAACTAGCAATATTTAAAGGGAAAGAAGGAAAAGCTTCAGCACCCAGCCACACCGCAAATAGATATTTGTCAGGATTCTGGTTCATTCATCTTTTTATTGTTCCTTCGTTACCCATTTACCACTAACCGTAATGAGAAATGAGGAACAAAGCACGACTGTGGGTGCTTTCCACTTACGACCTTGTTAATGGATCATGTAGGGAATAAAGAAGTTGAGAGCTAAACGTGGGGGACCTTGATCCCCTAAATCGGAGAAACTTAGAACACCCACGTCCATACCACTCAATTTGGTGGTATAAAAGGACTCCACTTAATATATTATATTACTTTACACTTTTCGATTATTTAAACAACTAAACTACATTTTCTAAATATGCATACCACTCATCCAAAATTTTAAAATGGGTCCCACTAATTTCACAATAACGAATCACAACCCAAAAAGTATGTGTTCTTTTTAGTTTATATATTATTTTATTCCAACGCAAGCTTAAGACACAGTGGTAGTAGTTTGCTACAGTCGCCATTTTAAAATTGCTTTACAGAGGCAAATATCAATACTTTTATGACACAGTGTCTTTATTTTTAGTTAAGATACCACAAAATATGATCGATAATCATGCTCTTATGCACTACTTGTGATATTAGCTAAGTGAAGGCTAGACACCATGGATCATGTCATTTGGTTAGTAAGGATAATTATAACGTTCGATCTAATACCCATAATTTAGTTATGATTAAATTCATTTAAGTTTTTAAAGTCGAAAATGAGGTTTTGCTAGAAAATCATTTTTTATTTATTTTAAAACCATTATTTTTAAATGGAACACTTATTGAGTAAGTTAACTGCGCGAAGTCTAGGATAGATATGTTGTATTTTTGAGCTATTTCAAAAGTTATTTATATACTATTTTATTATAAATAAATGGTTTAATTATTTTATTTAGAATAATTAACTTTGTTGACTCATTTTGACAGTACATGTCACGCTGCTATTTTACATGATCTGTGGAACTTCTTTTTGAATTATTCTACCTATACTTATTAAAATTAAGGAAACGTCATCTACCATTAATGTGTCAAAATGAATTTAACTTGATATTGGTATATGTGTGAATCTGTTTTCCTTAAAAGAGTAACCGAACATGCTCCATCTTAAAATCAATTATTATTAATATATTATAACTGCCTTTTATTGTGGAGAAACAGTTATTCAACGGGAAAATATATTCTTTCTATATTAATAAACTCAGAAACGTGTTTTCGTACATACACTGAAAAAATATTTTGTTCTTCCCTTCTTTCTTTGATCTTTCACAAATATACTAGGTGCCTGAGTTACTATTAGTGTGTACTTCTCGTGTCTTGATAGCCTCGGTACGATTACCGCCGAGAGGAAGCTGTTGTATTCTGGGGGAGTTGCGCAATTCTACAGATAATTCCTTAGTCCAGTGACGTAGTCACGCCTCAGGTTTATTTCACAGTATGTTATTTTTACAGGTTAATCATTTTCCGGCCATCCGCTTCAACAATCTAAGGAATTATGGCTGGAGATGATTCTAACAATGACAGCAACATGAATGTCAAGTACACTGCTGAGGATGCTACCAAACAGAAGTTTGTTGTTGGAAACTATCTACGGTGGCAAATGAAAGAGGACAAGGAAATCAAAGTGCAGATCAATGAGTATCACCAACTCCTTGAAGAATTGAAGGCGGAGAACATCCTGTTAAATTACAACAAAGTCAATCGATGCCCATACATACAAGCGGACTCGACCACCAATTATCTTAATATGAAAGAACCATTGTATTATAATAATACAATGATGATAATTGGATATAAACCAATAAAATAAATAAATAGATTTATTTTATTGATGAATATGATGGTGCTTAG
>Ga0209282_1001428_pt1 | contig 13118 bp, 6 predicted proteins | sample Mtrugardesep15_FD_187529 | JGI IMG/M metagenome (GOLD analysis project Ga0209282, IMG submission 187529) | Root nodule microbial communities of legume samples collected from California, USA - M. trunc garden sep15 (SPAdes) (version 2) | ecosystem: Host-associated > Plants > Roots > Nodule...
AAAAATTATGAACGATTTTCTTTTTATGAAATTTTGATTTAGATTAAAACTAAAAATATAAATGTTTGTTGCTTTCAAGTTATAACAAGTCAAACTAAACATGATTATCAATTTCAACGATACCAGCAATATAACAAAAAAAATATAATCTAAATTCTTTGTTTTAATGATACCAACACCAACAATAATCATTATTATAGAAAAAATTGTTTAAGGGTATAATTGAGATAATGAAAAAGTAAGTAGAAATATACTCATCTAATTTGTTACACTTTTTAAATGATAAAAGAAACAAAAATCAGACATATATATTCATGTCGTGTTTGTTACATTTTTTAAAATATTTAAATTTATTCTTATCTACTGTTACATATGTTATTTCTATTGAAAATGGAGGGCATTTTTTAAAAAAAAAAAAAAAAAAAAAAAAACACACGGTGACACGGTTCTTGAAATAGGTGATAGTTGGTACACCAATTAAGAGCAGACAGCCATGACCAGTTGGTTCCCAAGTCTAAAATTTTCTGACCTAAACCTAATATTGTAGTCACCTCCTACCTTAAAAACTTACTCCTTAAACAATTAAAATCAATTGTAACATTGATTATTTTTTTTAAAACTTGGCATCCGATCCAAAAATCGACTGATTCGAAGGACCAAATCTCACTGTCCATTTGTGGGGGTCCTATTTAAAACTCTGTATGGATTTACCCATCTAAATTAACACTAAAGAGAATCGAATCTAAAACTTTGAGAGAAGCAAACTTCAACATCTTAAGTCAACCATTAGGTCAACCCAAAATGAGTTTATTGTAACATAAATTAATCAATCAACTGCTAGTGATTGGTATCATTCCTTGCTTACACAAATTCTTCTCAGATAGTTACCATGTTACATTATAATATTGCATTTAGATGACTTATCAGATTCAATTAGACTTGACCAATTGTGATTCCTTTCTTAAAATCAATTCATGCACACACAAATGTTTCACTACCATCTTCAATTTTTCAAATTTCTATTTCCTTTTCACCCATCTTCTGCTGTCTTGTCTCAAAAGTCCACGCCTTCTAAAATTAAACATAAGAATATACTAGCATATATATATTTATAGTTGTTATTTAATCACCATACCCCATCTTGGTCGTTCACATAATAAATTAATTGATTTCATTAAAAAATATTAAAAGTTTATTCATTACCCTCTTTCCTTCTCCTTATATATAGATTATACACCATGCCACTTTCCTCCAACCAATACTCTAAACTTCCTCTAGAACTATAAAAAATTTCAATATCTTCATCATTCTTATATCTATTAGAATACTTATAGCAATGGTAGTACCTTCTCCAACTTCCATGATAAGAACTAAGAAAACAAAGGCAGTAGGAATTCCGACGATTGACCTTTCCATGGAAAGGTCAGAGTTGTCGGAATTAGTGGTGAAAGCTTGCGAAGAATACGGTTTTTTTAAGGTTGTGAATCATGGTGTACCAAAGGAGGTTATTTCAAGGTTGGAAAATGAAGGAACGGAGTTTTTCTCAAAAAACTCTGCAGAGAAACTTCAAGCTGGTACTTCTACTCCTTTTGGTTATGGCTGCAAAAATATTGGTCCCAATGGTGATAAAGGTGACCTTGAATATCTTCTCCTTCACACCAATCCTAATTCCATCTCTGAGAGATCCAAAACCATAGCAAAAGACCACCCTATCAAGTTCAGGTATTAATTGATTCATTCACTCATTAATTGTTTAAATAAATAAATTTTTTGTCAATAATATATTAGATATTAACATATTTTTCGTAGCATGCTAGCTAGCTTCCATTTTGAGTAAAAATAAAAGCTAGCCTCCATTTTCAATTCATTTTTTTTGACAACAACTTTAACATGACCAATTAATTTGATATTGCTTTATAATACATAATGATAAAAAGTGGGGGAAAAGTATAATATATTGTAATACTATAATAACGCAGATTGAGGGGACTTTAGGATTATAATATATGAACTAATATATAAGGTAGGGAACAAGCTGTTATCAGTTAGTGTTTCTTAAGTGTCAAGCAGGCTGGTGGGGGATAGCCAGAGTACAGACTCTGACGAGTTTGACAAAACATTGATATTCTATATATGGGTGGTTGATGTATCATTTTTTATTTCTATATTGCGGTAACATTTCAAAAGGGTTGATAACAAAAGAACTGTGAAGGACATAAGTATTTAATATTATCAATGCTTTATGCTATGTATCCTAGATAGGGACATTTTTCCTTTATATTCCAAATCATACCAGAAAATTTTATTTTAATTAATTGTCTCACAAATGCATTTTGCCTCACCTTCTTGATGTAATATGTAGTTGTTTTCTCGTGGTTGATTTGGCTACGTGACTATGACTTCTACACCTTTCAATTAGTTGGATACCATTCTGATGTTAACAGAATGGATTCATTTGGGCTTCTATTCATGTTGATGAGCCCTGTCTCTGACTTTGTGTGTACAAAACTAAATAACCATGATACCAGAATCACATTGGTTTGTGTTGTAACATCACACTATTACTAAGTAAGAGGTTACGGGGTTCGATCCTTCAAATTTTAGAGGACCACGTGAACACGTGTCACATTTGTGTATAGAGGTTAAAATAGTGTATGCCAGGTAGGATGATTTATGTATCATTACTGTTGTTGGATACCGAATATAGACACCTCTTCTTAAAAGATTCAAATATTGATTGTCCCATTGTGTCAACTTACTTTTTCTTTGTTAATTGAGGATTAAGATAAAAATAATAATAAATTCAATTCAATTAGGAGGAGATAACGGGAAGTGGCAATCAGTATTAAACTTAACTACTGAATATGGAACCCACCAACCATCAGCCCCCAAAATTATCTTATGACATTAGGCTCTAATATGTATGATGCAAGTGCTAGACAAACTTATCTTCATCAAGAAAAAATATCATGCATAATTAAGCGTTACTTTTGACCTCATTTAAAAGTAACACTTACAAGTCGTATAGAACACAAAGATATATGGTCCATCATACACAATTATATATAACTTTATTATGAATCAAAATGATTGAGCGTTATTTTAACCTCATCCAAAAATAACACTTACAAGTCGTATAGAATACAAAGATAGATAGTCTATCATACATAATTAAATATAACTTGATTATTAGATCAAATGATATATGATGATATTTAATGATATTTGATCACATGATACAACACTATCTTATCCACGCATGGTGGAATTGGTTATGAGGGAGCTGAAAAAACATATATAGCAAAGTAATCCACAGCGAACTAGGTTATTTTTGGCATAATATCTTGCATATGGATACTTCTTGTGACAACATCTTCATTTTGCTTATTATTATTTATTTATTTTTATAAAGATCTTCCATTCAATTTGACCTCAAAGAAAATAGACCAATCAATAACTCATTGCGTGTCTCACTCGTGTTCCAATCGATTCAATAGTGTACTACTGTACTAGTATTCATTAGCACAATCAAATCAAGAATATAGGAAAAACCTTTATTTTCTTCATTTCAATAATTAAAAAGTGAAATGAGTTTAAATGATTTGACCTGCCACGTGTCTTTGCCGGCTAATATTTGGCAACGTTGATAATAGAAAAGACGCATTGTTTTTTGTTTTCAAAAGATACAAAAATAGTAGTGTTAGTTAATAGTTGTGACGATGTGTAACTTTTTTGGCCTTCCAATTTTCTTGCAGTTGCATCGTCACTGATTATATAGAAGCAGTTAAAGAATTAACATGTGAGATTCTTGAGCTAGCAGCAGAAGGATTGTGGGTCCCTGACAAGTCCTCACTAAGCAAAGTTATCAAGGACGTTCATAGTGACTCAGTCCTTAGGATCAATCACTACCCTCCAGTGAAGAAATTAGGCAACGATAATTTGGACCCATCAAAATTCCAAAATATCAATAATAATAATAATAATACTATTGGCTTTGGAGAGCATTCTGATCCTCAAATCCTAACCATCTTACGGTCCAACAACGTAGGTGGCCTTCAGGTTTCAACTCAACATGGATTGTGGATCCCTGTTCCTCCTGACCCCAATGAATTCTATGTCATGGTTGGAGATTCCCTTCAGGTTACTTGCTTTCTAATCAACTCCATTCATAATTGGATTCATCGTGAATTTGACGGAATTGCATTGTACTACTACGTTATTTTGTTACACTTTGTTTCGACAAAATCACAGTGTCACATTCAACAAAACTTATATGTGTGTTTCACAAGCATTTTGCATAATAATTGTAACTTTTTAATGTAGTACTTATGTTGTTATGTGTTTTTCTATTGTGTAGGTTTTGACAAATGGGAGGTTTGTGAGTGTGAGACATAGAGTATTGACAAACACAACAAAGCCCAGAATGTCAATGATGTACTTTGCAGCACCACCATTGAATTGGTGGATCAGTCCACTATCAAAGATGGTGACACCCCATAATCCATCTCTGTATAAGCCCTTTACATGGGCCCAATATAAACAAGCAGCATATGCTCTTCGATTGGGAGATTCACGTCTTGATCAATTCAAGCTCCAAAAACAAGAAGACAATAGCCACCATCTCCATGATATTTGAATCACTTTCATTGTTTATAGTCCTTTCTTTTGTTTCAATTATTGTTCCTTGTTTTATAAATAGTGTTGATATTTATTTTTTGGTTTTGAAAAGTTATCCGTAGTGATTTAGTGATGTATGTTTGGGGAAAAGAAAAATAGTGTAGTCTAGTCTACCTAGTTGGTATTGTAAAATATATATAGGCAACCTTCCAAGTCCTTTGTAAGGGAATTTTGACATGAATGATGTTCAATGTATTCATAAATCAGAAGCAACGTCATTTATTTTTCAAGCATAATTATTAGCCCAAATTGAAAAAGATTATTAAAGACATATTTGTTTAAGAAACTAAATGGTATAAAACCAATTTTGACTTAACCATTCTCTTTGTTGGCTCTACCATACGTGTTAATAATATACGGTACTTGCAATGGGCCTCCTACCATCCAAACAACATCAAAATAATATCTTCCTTTACTCATTTGATTTCACATTCTAACAAAAACATAAAATTAGAAACGTGCATGTTTAATATATATTGTTGATGAATAACAATAAAGTCCTACATATATGCATGCAGGTATTTGATTTTAGTAGTAAATTAAAGCTATGAAAATAATTATTTTTAAATTAGTAAGCATTATTTAAAAATTGTTAAAATCCAAAGGTATCTGTCTTCGATTAAGGGCTAATAAGCCAAGTGTTCCCATCAATGTATTGAATCCCTATAAAGACTTGAGCTTCTTTGTCACTTAGCATCCGTGCCCATGGGACTCTTCCGGCAGTGTTGGATCCAGGTCCACTACACTTATATTCTCCATAATATGCATTCCTGCATTTTTAAACAAACAAAAATACCTAATAAGCTTTTTATTTGCACTTACATAGTAAAGTAGCTTCTTTTTCTACCTCGATGATTCTTAAACATCAGTCTAGTGAAGGGAAAACACACCATTTTTGTATTTTCCAATCCGAACGTGTTCCTGTCCGGATTGAGAAATCGAAAAGGGTGTGATTTTTTAAGAAAACATTAGGGAAGAAGTGGCTATCTAATAATAAGATAGAATCTAAAAAAATGTAAGTTTTTTGTTGTATAAATTATAGTACTAACAAGTAGCGCTTTGTGTTATTCCAATCTTCCCATCCTTCGGGCAGAACAATCTTGTCCATGTAGGTGTAGGAGAAAACAACTTGTGAATAATTTCCCCACGGTCTTCCAAGATAAGCCTGTCCGCTACCCGTTACCACGCTATTTATAAAGGAAAATCCACTATCGTATGTCGAATTTTTACCATTTTGCGCTGTTATGGAGGTTGCGTTCTTGGATATGGATTTTATAGTACAACCCTGCATGACAATGACAAGAATTAGAAACTAGGTTATGGTTGATTAGGCAACAAGTTACTATGGTGGCAGAGACATGAAAATTGTCTTTTTATTCATACAGTACTATCAAAATCTCATAATTCAAAAATGGTCTTGTTAGAAGCCACCTATGAAGGTGTTTTTTAGCAAGCCACGCCTCAAGGTGTGATTTCCACTTTTTAGTTATAACTTTGCTAAAAGACACCTTCATAAAAATTAGTTGGTGTCTTTTAACAAATGTCTATAGAATAACTTGCTAAAAGACACCTTCATAAAAGGTGTCTTCTAGCAAAACCCATTCAAAAAAATATATATTATTAGGATGATGTAATTTGTCAATTAAAGTGCGCCTCTGAACGATAGAAGTTCACTTCCTAACATAAAAAATGAGTTGTTTTTCTCTTTCAAATATGTACATTTGAACTCGAACTTGAACTCATGAAGGCACAAAAATGAATGGAAAGATTATTACCTCATAAAGGGACTTCCCATGACCACAAATGAAATCAACTGATCCTTGAATAGTGCAATTTTTGAAATAATGAAGGCCTTTGTGATCGTATAGAGTGTCTTGAACACCAGAGAATTTGCAATTGTAGAAGGCAGTTTTATTCCCGGTGATGCGAATCGCAACAGCTTGTTCGACTTTCGATCCATCGGGAAATGAAGCAGTGTTCTGTTTTCACAAGCATGTTTTTTTTATTTAAAAAAAAAAATACAATAGTAACAGTTTTGACCAAAAGATAAAAATATAATAGGTATGTTTGAATTGATAATAAGGAATGAAATTGAGTGGCATAAGATATAAAGATTTTATCTCTACCTCCATTTTACTTTCCCTCCAATTTGGAGAGTATAAGATATAAAAATTCTTTGATTGAATTTAACAATTATCTCTACAAAATTAGCCTCTTAACTAAGAAAATATCTTATATTTTGAGTACCTCAAAATTAATGTTGATGGCCATAAAATAGCTAGCATTCACTGCAACAGTTGCACTGTTGAATGTTTCCAACTCATTCCCATCGCCTCCTGTGACAGACCGTGTATCATTTCCAGTTATAGTTGGTGGATCCTTTACGTCCCCTAGGAATGTTATGAAAGGCAGTGTTTTAGGGATCACAATTTTCTCCCTGAAATCAATTAATCATCACAACTTACATACACATTCAATTTAACCAATTATTACTACTAGTAACATTTTTGTTATAAAAAATAATTAATAAAACATGTTGGTACCTATAATAACCCGGTGCAATGGAGATAATCACTCTTCTAATGTTATACGGTTGAATGCTATTAAGAGCATCTGTAATGCTCTTAAATTCAGCTGAACCATCTTGACTAACTGTTAATCTGATTTTATTACTCTCAGCTTTCTTCAGCTTAGGATCAAGACCTTGTCCATTGCCACTAACATTCCTATATCTCTTTTCAAAAATGGTCTTTCTCTGGTAATTCTTGACGTTCCATGATATCCACTTGTCAAAATCAGACTCCTCCATTTCTGATCTGCAGCTCAACCATAACAATGAAAGAACCAACAAAATAAAGTGGAAACAGTTTCTTGGAACCATAATGCTAGTATTAGTATATAATATTACTATACCATTTGTTTCAAGACAGTGCACTATAAATATATAGATACACATTAAATGTTAATGCTCATTGCTATTTACCAAACTAACCTTCATTTATAAGTAAATTGACTGTTCTGACGTATGACAGTGTTGAAGGGTATGCTCATTTTATTTTTTCTACTCTTTGAGCAAAATTAGTAGATCGAATTAAATATAAAGTGGGCACTAAATTTTTTGTAGAACTATATCAGGAACTGGAGTAGTTGTATTATGGGACCCCAAATTCCAAACTATGATCAAATAAGGTGTAATCAATTAATGTACATATCAGATTGAAGATAATCCATTGACATTGGGGATGGATTGTGGCACAGAAGGGAGAAAATTGGTTAAGTTCATAGCTGTAATCCATTTTCAAAATGCACAAATTTGGTGTAGTAGTGGTCACCAGGTCTGTGATGATATATTTAGGATATATAGTACATTCTATATATCTAAATTCTAAACCAACAAATATAGGTTGTGGGGTAGTACAATTTTATTTATATTTTTCAAAATCTGGGTTTTAAATTTTTAATTTATTATTGCATCAGCCTTATCAAACACGTTGGTCACACAATTGGATTCTCATATTTTAATAAAAATGAATCTATTGTCAGTATCCCACTTATTATCTATATCCTAAAGTTTGAAAAGAATAAAATGTAGATGTATGAAATGGAATGATTTTATTTCCTACAACTCCTATTTTATTTTGTTTTTGAACTCTGAGATTAGCAAAAGCTAATTACTTTCTTGAGAAGGTACCTATCTTGAATCCTAATTTAGTTCACTATCTCGTTGTCAGCCACATTGATGAATACTAGTAGGTGTGAAATACTAATATGAAAATAATGGTCAGATTAGCTTAGGTTGGACCATCATCCATACACATGCTATTAAAACTGTTAAAAATGATTTTTAACCTTAAAAAGCAAATTTTTCTAAAGAAAATTCTCAAAACAAACGCCAAAAACAAGGGGAAAAAACACGGAACTTAAGTTTACTTCGATTAGTTTACAAAATTACCCTTACAATTTTACAAAATTGACAAGCATTGCCTAGCTTAGCCGCAACAAATCAAGTTTTTTAATCATGTTCTTCAAGTTTTTTTTTTCAACTTTCTTTTGAAGCCTAGATCTCGTGTTTGGGTTTATGCATATATACTATTTTCAAGCAATGTTATTATTTAACTAACAATTGAATGAAATAGATTATTTCATTGATTGAATTAGAGTGTATGTTACATCTTATATGTGCACACACTAGATTATTGCTATGATAGTTATCTATTGCTTAGTAACTAGATAACTCTTCTCTAATAAAGAAAAAAACTAGATAACTTGTTACGCAAGTTTCCCTGATGAATGACACTAACTAACAGTTGTTTCTTCATGGTGCAATAAATGTAAATACAAGGGAGTGTATCATGTCTTGTATTTCGTCATTTCTCCGTTTTTTGCTTTTCTGGATTCACGTTTTTAGGAGTAAATGGAAATGAAGTTTCAAGTTTGTTTTTATCAACGGATACAATTTTTATGACCTAAATTAAATGGTAGTTTTGTAGTTTAAAAACCACTTCTACATGCTTGTATAACAAACACAAATCAGCTTCTAATGTTTTTTAAAATCTGTAATAAATTTTTTTCCAAGTAATCTAGTTATTAAATCCATACACCTTAAGTGTCGAGAAGAGGTAAATTATGAGTTTGAACACAACCTACTACATATATGGGTCGTATCTGAACAGAGCGAAGATGGCGGCCGTCCTAGACCCAATTAAGTAGTTTTGTTCCAAAATAAAAAAAGAATTTGGGGTCCATTAAACCCAAGACAAAAATAACACTTAAAATCTAAAAAAAGGTGTTGGTTGTTGATGCAAATGATATTTTTTCTGATTTAAAAGACTGTCCAATGCAGTATATTTATACGTATTAAATATTATTTGTTTTTTATTGTTTTTTCTCTCTTTTTGATCATATCATCAATTAGAAATGGTTTACTCTAATGAAATAAGTTGTTGATTTTTGGATATATTCAAATAATATATATAGCAATTGGTGCTAAACATTATTAGTGTGTGAACACCTTCCATTTCCTCTGTCACCCGACCTTGGTGTGATACCTTTAGGCCCCCACAAAGGTGAAATGAAACCAATAAAGTCAAGTAAAGCCTAGCTAGTACCAAAAAGAAAAATATAGACACTCAATAAAAATAGAAAAATTAAACAAATGGAGTAGAATGTTGTGTTTGAACTGGGATATGAGGTCAGCTGTGACCATACATGCGACATACAAAATGCATAGGAAAGAAACCAAATAAACATGTTGACTGACCAATCATGTCGTGTGAACGAGTCAAGACTAAAATAACCTACGAAGATCAATGAAACGTGCTGGTTTCAAAAGTAACGGCACTTAGTGCTCTACTAATGAGAAACCCATTGAATTTAAAACATTATACTATACTATTACTATTATTAATGTCAAACTTTCCTATCACGTTTTCTAAAATTCTATGCTTCTAGAGGATTGGTTATAGCGTAAGTAAAACACAAGACCAACGTTGAAGAATTCATTCATAACACAAACACAGCACAAGTCAACTCAAACACATACACACACAAGTCATTCCATAGAAGAAAATCAAAGTTCTTTCTTTATTAATTTTGTAATTAGAGATATGAACTACAATTACAATTCTCATGTAAGAGTAGGACAATTACAAACAATCAGTTACTCAACAATGCCATTAAATTTAACAATGTCACTAACTTGAATATATTTAAATATAACTTGTTAATGCCTAGTAGAAAAAATCGGATCATAAATCATCAGCAAGTTGCTGTTGCAAGAACCATATGTTTTCATCTGTCCACAATTCTGAACCACCAAAAACATTACTCTGTTCAAATTCTTGGATGTTTGAGTCTAAGCAGTTCCAATTCTGCCACGTGGACTCCAGTTCCGCACAATCCATTAAATTGTATGATACGTTTGATTCTACTTGAACATCAACCCCTGACGAGTACGATGAAACCTCAGACTGTAACATAGCAGGATTTGCATTTGCCCCACAAGTTTCACTATGAGCTTTAGCATTGTTGCAAATTGAGGTTTGTTGTTGGCCATAGAAATTAGTATCTGCAGTTGCACGAGTAGATTGGATCCTCTCGATGAGGCGTGGAATCCATACTAAACGCAATGTGTCCCTAAATTGTTTGCTGTTTACATCACATTTTAGTTGCCTAGCTTGCTTCACCACTCTTGTTCTCCAATAGTTCTTTATTTCATTGTCGGTTCTTCCCGGTAATTGTTCCGCTATTTTAGACCACCTTCATTAAATAACATAATATCATGTTAGTTAATTTGACCAACTCTATTTCCTTCTAAAACTAAACAAGGTTTGTTTGAAATAGGAAAAAAAAATGTTCAATTACAAATACAATAGAAAGAAATCAAACAATTTATTACAGCGAGTTAAATTAGCCATATGCATGTTGCTAACAAATTAATTGTCACCGAAGAAAGTCGTTGCTTAATGTCTTATTTCTTGTAATGCACGATCATAATGCAACCTTAATATAAATCAACCAATTACATAGTTTACATGTATATATATACACACGTACCGATTGCCCCAACGGGAATGAAGTTCAAGGATCAAGAGCTGTTCTTGGAGAGTGATGTTCCCACGTCGAACATTTGGACGCAAATAGTTCAACCATCTTAATCTGCAGCTTTTCCCGGTTCTCTTTAGACCCGAACAGCGAGCTACGGAGTTCCAATGACCTTCTCCGTGGACCGCCACATAGTTCATCAGAATAGTATCCTCCTCTTCTGTCCATGGACCTTTCTTTATTACCATAGTATCATCTTGACTTACATCTGTTACTGATGAACCACAATCTGAAAAACTCCTCATTACATGAATATTGGTTTTGTAATTGGTATCCATGTTCTGTCACACTCAGTTATATTTTGTTTTGGCTTTGGAGTAAGAAAAGGTTCTGAAAATATATATCTTAGGCTCTTAGATGATTTTGTTATGGATATGTAAGAGTATGATTATATAGAGAGTGTTCAGCGTTGACGTTGGATTTAGGAGGAATTGCACTTTAAGAACTGAGAATTTGTCAAAACTATATAAGATAAAGTGAGGGGCTGCGAGTATAGCTGAATACTTGGTACGCAGAATTGTTAAATAATACTCCTACTTGATTGATTAAATTACTATATAGTATTTTAGTTATTGCTAGTTACTCTTATTGGTATTTTTTATTTTGACCTTGCTATTTCGTGTTGACACTTTGACTAATTACACGTATATTCAACTAAGTTTACTAAAATAATAGTAATTAATGTCAAATAGTCAGAACTAAGAAGGCTTTAACAGTATTTGGTCGTTTCCAGAAGCAAAATGGTTCCTGTATCTGCTATATGTCTAAGGTCAAACTTCCTTTCTAGTTGATATTAATTAAAGGAAATTGTTTGCAGATACTATAAACCTATGAACTTGTATGTAAAGAATATTTCTTATTCCTTAAACTAGCTTATGACAGATAATTTAATTCCGTACAACAAGAAATGGAATAAGTAATTAAGAATGTGATTTTAGTTTGATTCTACTGTTTGTGATTAAAAATAAATTAAGGATGTTTGATCACATAATAGGTAACTACAATTCAAAAGGTTTAATTTAAGCCACTTACTCTAAAAAAAATTACACTTCAACACATAAAAATTAATCTCTTATACCATCTATAGTGGGTCCTTTATTTATTTAACATCGTGTTAAATATACACTCTTATTATGTGATAAATAAATTGAATATTTGTAGTTAAGGGATTATGGAAGCATCGTTTCTCTCTTTTTACTTATTTATGAGTCCCTCTAGAGAAATTGTTTTGTTTAAATTTAATTATTTAGAGTTATTAGTCGAATTCATTTAGTAATTCGTTTCAGAATGTTTAGTTTCAGAGATTGAGTGTTTAATAAATAGGTCAAATACTTCTATTTGTCCTTTAAGTTTTACGTTGGTACCTGATTAGTCCTTTACGTTTTTAAGTTTTAAATTGATAATTTAAATCATAGACACTTAGTTATTTATCTCTTAAGGGTGTATTTGATATGGAATACAAACAATAAGTACTTGACAAAATCGTACAAGACAAAACAACACATCACAAGACAAAACAACACTGCAATTTTTTTATAGTATTGAATAATTGTTGGTCTTATATGACTTTTGGTGGACAAAATGCTATTTTGGTATTTTAAAAAACTTGTACGTGAGACAAAAAGTTGTGTTGTGGTTTGGTGAGTGAGAAGAATTTCAGTTTTAGTCCTGTCTTTTGCCTCAAGATTGTCATGTCCCTAAAACAGTTTTACAAATCAAACATTGTACAATTGGAGTTGTCATGTCATGTCCTTTATTTTTTAACAAATCAAACACACCCAAGTGTGTTTGATTGTGAAAGAATTTGACAAAAAGTTAAAAAAAAAAACCCGAATTGT